>Ga0247611_10000130_pt1 | contig 152612 bp, 131 predicted proteins | sample 177DNAGHGhighgp2_FD_192422 | JGI IMG/M metagenome (GOLD analysis project Ga0247611, IMG submission 192422) | Sheep rumen microbial communities from Palmerston North, Manawatu-Wanganui, New Zealand - 1770 DNA GHGhigh gp2 | ecosystem: Host-associated > Mammals > Digestive system > Stomach >...
GCAACTTTTTCAACCCCACACAAGGAGGAAGGCTTTCTTTGACTTCTCCCTTTGTGGGTTTTGTTTTTACTCTGCCTCTCTTTTTATCCTACTCTCCCAAAAATTGCATTTTTTATTGGAATTTATAATCTGACACGCGACTGCGGGATACGGGACACGAGAATCCCTGACGATCTGGTCATTGTCATAGTCATGGTCAGTAAATCTCCGCACATTGAGCCTGTCGAAGTGTTTGCTTGTTTATTTGTTGATTTGTCTTTTTTTTATGTCGAAAAAACCGAATTTGCGGGCTGTGAATAATAAAAATGCAAAATACTTGTATATTTGGAGAATAAAAGTTTAAAGCTAATGAAAAGACTGTTTAGGTTAATGGTGTTTTTGTTGCCATTGTTAATGTTTGAGACATGTTCCAAAGACAACATTACATATCTTGATACCGATATTTATGATATTGAAGATGACATTGCCAATACAACGTTCGACCGAACGGTGAGTATTGTGTTCTCAACCACGGGCAATGCGACGGTCAGCGAGGCTACGTCGAGCGATTTTTTTGTGACAGTGAACGGCAATGATGTAACAATTGTAAACAATAGCGAAGAAGTTGTCATGTATGAGCTTTCAGGCACTACGACGGACGGCTTCTTTAAACTATATAGCTCAAGAAAACAAGGCGTTACGCTGAATGATGTCAATATCACAAATAAAAACGGGGCCGCTGTCAATGTACAAGGTACAACAACCTTGCCCAACAAAGGCAAACGGACATTTGTGGTTGTAAACGGCTCAAACAGTCTCTGCGATGGTGCTTCATACAGCGACACACCTTCGGGCGAGGACGAGAAAGCGGCTTTTTTCAGCGAGGGACAACTTGTTTTCAGTGGGACGGGAAGTCTGTCAGTCAATGCCACAGGCAAATCGGGCATTGTCTCTGATGACTATATTCGCATCACTTCGGCTATGACGCTAAGTGTTGCTTCGACAGCTGGACATGGCTTGAAAGCCAACGATTTTGTCGCCATTATGGACGGCAGCATCGACATAAACGTTTCCGCTGATATGAAAAAAGGTATCAGCAGCGATGGTTATGTTGTCATTTCAGGCGGTACTATAAACATAAATGTCACGGGTGGCACTGCCAGGAACGATAACAATGAATATGTCGGCTCGGCGGGCATCAAAGCAGATGGATTTTTCAAAATCACAGATGGCACACTGACCATCACAAACACTGGTACAGGCGGCAAAGGCATCAGCTGTGATGGCACTGGAACTTTTGCAGGAGGCATGGTCTCTGTCACCACCACAGGAAGCAACTACGGCTCGTCGGGCGGAGGCGGTGGTTTCCCAGGAGGCATAAACGCCAACGACGACAGCAGCGTGTCTGCAAAGGCAATAAAGTTTGACGGCAATCTCACATTCTCGGGTGCCAAAGTCGTCGTTAAATGCACCGCTCACGAGGGAATAGAAACAAAATCAGCACTCACTGTAGCTTCGGGTGAGGTTTACAGCTACTCGGCAGCCGATGATGCCATCAATTCGGGTGGTGACATGACCATTACAGGCGGTTATGTATGCGGTTATGCCACATCAAACGACGGCCTTGATGCTAACGGAGACTGTTACATAAAAGGCGGCGTTGTCTATGCCATCGGTTCCAACTCGCCCGAAGTGGCTGTTGATGCCAATACAGAAAGCAACAAAAAGCTTTATGTGCAGGGTGGGACTATAGTGGCCATCGGCGGACTTGAACAGGGCTCGTCGCTGACTCAGGGTTGCTACTCGGCATCGTCATGGTCGCAAAACACATGGTATGGATTGACTGTAGGCTCATCCGTTTATGCTTTCAAGACACCTGCAAGCGGTGGGACACCTCTTGTTGTCTCTGGCTCGTCAACGCCCACTCTGCTCTCTGATGTGACGACAAATGGCGGAACAAGCCGTTTTGAGGGTATGTTGGTCGAAAACACATCGCTGAGCGGAGGCTCTTCTGTCACAATGAGTTCTTATTCAGGCGGAAACGGTGGAGGTGGTGGCATACCTCCAGGCGGCGGTGGAAATCATCCAGGTGGACCATTCTAATCAGTGTTTTTTTAAAGAAATGTAAAGTTATGAAAATCAATATAAAAACATACCTTATTATTTTAATGGTTTGTATCTTTCAAACTTCATTGTTAGCACAGACCGAAGAAAAACTGTCACCCGAATTTGGAGGAAGGGTGTCGTTTGCCTTGAGCAAGAAAATAGTCAGAGGTCTGCATGTTACTCTCGAAGAGGAAATCAGGTTCGACAACAACTTCAAGAGTTTCAATCGTTTTCATACCACACTTGGCGTGAGTTACAAACCCTGCGAATATGTAAAACTTGGTCTTGGTTACGCCTTCATAACCCCATACGACAGAGATGACATGGCTTTCAAGATGCGCCACCGTATCATAGCTGATGTCACAGGTATTGTCAGGGCCGGCAATTGGATTTTTTCAATTAAAGAACGTTTCCAGACAACTTTCCGCACGGGCGATTACAACGAATTTCAGAATCCAAAGGCTGCATTGACACTCAAAAGCCGTTTCACAGTGAAGTACAAAGGTTTTGTGAAAGTCACGCCATACGCCTATGTGGAAATTCGCAATTATCTTAATGCACCTGTTATCGACGCCTTTTACAACGGTGAAGTGTATTTCACGGAAACAGATGGTGTTTATACCGAAACAGGCAAGGAAGGCTGGTTTCTGTCAAGTTTCAAAGGAAGCTACCTGAATCGTGTGCGAGGCTCGATAGGCATAGAGTGGAGGCTGGACAAGAAAAACACCTTGAATTTCTATTTCCTTGGCGATTATGTCCGTGATAAAGTAGTTGATGCAAACGCAGAGGGAACAAAACTGAAGTCTTATACCTTTGAGAAAGGCTTTATAGGCACTATCGGTGCAGGCTATGAGTTCGCTTTCTGATATTGTTTGACACGAGACTGCGCGATGCGAGACGCGAGAAACCTTTAATGTCATCAAAATATGGTGTAAACATTGTGGAGTCGTAGCGCGCTACGACACTACAGGTTCCATATTTTAACTTCCCAATTAACTCCCATTCTTACTTCTGTCTTCTTAAAAAAAAGACACGCGACTGCGGGACACGAGTATCGTTTTTAACTACTCTTTTAACTTCTATTGTAACTTCCTCTTTAACTTCCGACTTCTGCATTCTGACTTCTTAAAAAAAAGATACGCGACTGCGGGACACGGGACACGAGAATCCCTGACGATCTTGTCATAGTCATGGTCATTGTAACTCATTCTGACTTCTGACTTCTTCAAAAAAACTTTTTCTCATAGCTTGTTGGATTTAAAACTAAAAACACTAACTTTGCATGAAAAGGAGCGAGTAGTACCTTTTTTGTTTAATCATCAGAATAACAATAGTTTGTAACAATGGAAATACATCAATTAGAACAAATCGCGTCGCAAGTGAGGCGTGATATCATCAGAATGGTGCATGGCTGCCAGTCGGGGCATCCAGGTGGCTCGTTGGGCGCAACCGACATACTTACAGCGCTTTATTTCGACCAGATGCACATCAACCCCGAGAAATTCAACATGACAGGTGAGGGTGAGGATGTCTTTTTCCTCTCAAACGGACACATCAGTCCTCTTTTCTACAGCGTCCTGGCTCATCGTGGATATTTCCCCGTGAAGGAGCTGGCCACTTTCCGTCGTCTTGGCACACGTCTGCAAGGACACCCCACCACGGCTGAAAACCTGCCTGGCATTCGCATCGCAAGCGGCTCGCTGGGACAAGGTCTTTCGGTTGCCATAGGTGCTGCACAGGCCAAGAAACTCAACAATGACGACAAACTCGTTTTCGTCCTCATGGGCGACGGCGAGCAGGATGAAGGCCAGATATGGGAAGCTGCCATGTATGCTCCCGCAAAGAAAGTCGATAACCTCGTGGCCATAATCGACTACAACAAGAAACAAATTGACGGTCCCACAGACCTTGTCATGGATTTGGGCAACCTCCGTGCTAAATACGAAGCTTTCGGTTGGATGGTTAGCGAGTTCAACGGCAACAATATGGCCGAGGTGGTGGAAGCCCTCAACAAGGCTCGCCATAACGCGCATCAAGGCAAGCCTCAACTGCTTCTGGCTCATACCGAGATGGGTATGGGTGTCGATTTCATGATGGGAACGCACAAGTGGCATGGCACACCGCCCAACGACGAGCAAGCCGCTAACGCCTTGTCGCAGCTGAAAGAGACATTGGGTGATTATTAACGGGATTTTTCCCCCTCTTGAGGGGGTGCCCACAGGGCGGGGGAGTAAATGGACACACAATTGCCCCCCTAACCACCCTTAAAAGGGGGAACAGAGACAACATAGATTTTGGTTTTAATTTATTAAAAATAGATAAAATGGACTTTACAATACAAAATTACAAAGATACACGTTCGGGCTTCGGCGAGGGTCTTCTCGAGGCAGGACGCAAGAACAACAAGGTGGTAGCCCTCTGCGCTGACCTCATTGGCTCGCTCAAGATGGGCGATTTCAAGAACGAGTTTCCCGAAAGATTCTTCCAGACGGGCATCGCTGAGGCCAACATGATCGACATCGCCGCCGGCATGGCGTTAAGCGGATATGTTCCTTTCACAGGTACTTTTGCAGCCTTCTCAACAGGTCGTGTATATGACCAGATTCGCCAGTCGGTGGCTTATTCCAACAAGAATGTCAAGATTGCCGCATCTCACGCGGGAGTGACACTTGGCGAGGATGGTGCCACACACCAGATTCTTGAAGACATCGGCCTGATGAAGATGTTGCCCAACATGACTGTCATTGTGCCGTGCGACTTCAACCAGACCAAAGCAGCCACCATCGCCGCTGCTGAGTACGATGGTCCTGTTTACCTCCGTTTCGGCCGTCCCAAAGTGCCTAACTTCACACCTGTGGACCAGAAATTCGAGATAGGTAAGGCCCTGATGCTGAAAGAAGGAACAGATGTTTCCATCTTCGCCTGCGGACACCTTGTTTGGAAGGCAATAGAAGCAGTGAAACAGCTTGAGGAGATGGGCATCAATGCCGAACTTATCAACATACACACCATCAAACCGCTTGACACTGAGGCTGTTCTTAAATCAGTGGCAAAGACACGTTGTGTCGTCACAGCCGAGGAGCATCAGCGCAACGGCGGTCTGGGCGACAGCATAGCCCAGCTTTTGGCTTTAAACACACCAGTCCCGATGGAAATGGTTGCCGTCAACGATGTATTCGGACAGAGCGGCAAACCTGAGGAACTGCTTACCTATTATCACCTTGACACTCCCGACATTGTTGAGGCTGCAAAGAGAGCAATAAACAGAAAATAAACAGTTTATGAACAGAATTGTCAACAAAATAATACTACTTGCTTTTCTGTTGGCTGTTATGCCTTGTTGCAATAAAAAAGACATTGTCAAAGAGCCAGAGAAACCTGTTGCCACAAATGTTATATACCTTATAGGTGACGGAACCGCTTTGCCGCAGATTTACGCTGCGATGATGGCTACTGGCAAGGATATGCCTTTTCAGCATTTCCCTTATACAGGAATAGTGACGACGAAGTCGGCAAATAAAGAGATTACTGACTCAGCCGCGGCTGGGACGGCTCTTGCCTGCGGAAAGAAGACCAATAATGCCATGCTTGGCATGGATGCTGACAGTGTTGTCATACCGAGTATACTTGAGGTGATGCACGACAACGGCAAATCGACAGGCTTCGCAGTGACCAGTTATGTGACACACGCAACACCGGCCGCATTCTATGCTAAAGTACCGAAGCGGAAGATGTATGAGGAAATTGCCGAGCAGATGATGAACTGTGAAAAGCTCGATGTGGCGATAGGAGGCGGACGCAAACACTTCATCAATCGTGAGGATGGACGTAATTTGTTTGACGAAATGAAAGATAACGGCTGGACAGTGTATGACACTCTTGCCAATATCGACACAAATTGCACTCGTTATGCTGTGATTGCCAACGACGACCACATGCCACAGGCTATGGATCGAGGCAATTTCTTGCCTGAAAGCGTGAAGACGGCGCTTCACACTCTCAGCCGCAACGAAAAAGGGTTCTTCTTGATGGTTGAAGGCTCGCAAATCGACTTCGCCTGCCACGCCAACGACTCGCTTTGGATGGTGAATGAAATGCTTGACTTCTGTGATGCGATAAATGTTGCTCTTGATTTTGCCAAAGCAGATGGTCACACGCTTGTCGTTGTAACTGCCGACCACGAGACGGGTGGCCTCACCATGGTTGACCCACAGGGCAAATATACCGACGTGAACTTCAAGTACTCAACGAGTAGCCACTCTTGTCTTCCCGTGATGATTTTTGCTTACGGTCCTGGTGCAGAGCATTTCACCGGTTGGATGGACAATACCGAGATAATTGGGAAGATTTTTGAAGCCTCTAATGTTGCAGACACGACAAAATAATATAAAGCATCACTTTATATAACTTAAATCAAGTCGATGATATCAAGTGTATTATCGACTTTTTTAATTCATCACAACAAATCTTCAGATTTGAAAGAAAAGAATTGTTACCTTTGCAGCGCGAAAGCGGCTGTCGCGGGCGGAGAGAGTCCGCACGAGGAAAGTCGGGACAGCACAGAGCACCGTACTTCTTAACAGGAAGGTGTCGGCAACGGCAACAGACAGTGCCACAGAAAACAAACCGCCCTCAAAAGGGTAAGGGTGAAAACGCGAGGTAAGAGCTCACGCACCGTGTGGTGACATTACGGTTGGGAAAACCTTACGGGCTGCAAGACCAAGTAGAAGGGCGCTGGTCTCGAAAGAGGCCGAGAGGGTCGCTCGCCCGAGCCTAACGGGTAGGTCGCTTCAGGTTGCAGGCGACTGCAATCGTAGAGAAATGACAGCCACCCGGAAACGGGTACAGAATCCCGCTTATGCTTTCGCTTTTTTTGAATAAAAAGCTCGCTTGATGCGGGCTTTTTCTTATTTTTGCATTCTAAACAAAACAGATATAATATGAAAAGAATCTCTAAATTATTGTGCTTTTTGGCTGTCGCTGCTTTTTTTTCATGCGGCAATAGCAATGAAAAAAACGACAAACCTGAAAGCAATCAGATGGTTGCTGAACCTGTGACCGAAACTCTGACACCTGTCTATGATGACGATGCCGATCCAATGTCTCAACTTGATGAGGCTTTAAACAAAGCTCAGAATGAGGGAAAACACGTTATTGTTCAAGTAGGTGGCAACTGGTGCCCATGGTGCTTGCGTTTTGCCGACTTCATTACTAAAAACGCAGATATAAATGCTATCGTAAACAACGCTTTTGTTTATGTCCATGTCAATGTTTACAGGATTGATGAAAACGGTAAAAGAAATGTGAATGAGGATGCTATGTCTCGTATTGGTAATCCTATGCGTTTCGGTTATCCCGTCTTGGTCGTTCTTGATGCCGATGGCAATGTTCTTCACATTCAAGACAGTGCCATGCTCGAAGATGGTCAAAGCTACAATGCAGACTTTGTCAAGCGCTTCTTTGAGATGTGGACGCCAAATGCCGTGAGAGGCTAAAATTCGGCTAATATCAGTTTAAAAAAGGCGACCTGCTTGGGGTCGCCTTTTTTCTGTTTTGCCTAAAACCTCTTTCTTATACCATCAGTGCGCCTACAAGACCCAAGATAGCATAGAACTCGGGAAGAGCGGCATAGATCAGCGTGTTGGTGAACACGTTGTGACCCTGGCTTACACCCACGATTCCGTTGGCGCAAACTTGGCCTTGACGGATTGCCGAAATCATGCAAACAGCGCCGACGCATGCTCCGATACCAAAGATAGAGAGTCCTGCTTCAGGATTGGCTTGCAGCTTGCTCAAAAGCATGAAGAATGCCACGAAGCCATAGATACCCTGTGTGGCGGGCAATGCCGAAAGCACCATAAAGCTACCTGATGCCTCGGGTTTCTTTTTCAGACCACCCTCTGCTGCGTTGCCAGCGGCTGAGGTGCCAATCGAACTTCCAATGCCGGCAAGGGCTAACACAAGTCCTAAACCGAGATAACCTAGAATTAAATTCATCTTACTTTTATTTTAATTATTGATTTCTTTTTCTGTTAATGGTTTATATACTCGTCCCGAACCTTCATATCCCGAATTCTTGAAAAACTCGAGGAAGTTGAGACGTAGTGGGTGTACGAATGCACCCAACACGCACATCGCCACGTTGAGAGTATGACCCACCACGACGATAAGTATGAATGCTATCCAGCCTCCAACGCCGCCGTCGCCCAGGGCCTGCACTCCGATGGTGTTGAATGCCACTCCCAGCTGAGCTCCTGCCAGACCGAGAGCGTAAAGACGCAGGTAACTAAGCACATCGCCAAGAAGTCCAGTGGCGGTGTTGTATGTCTCCCATAAGCCTGAACCTATGTTGATAAGCGGGTTGCGGTGAATGTCGTTAAGCAGGAAGATGCCTATCGCTGACAATATGCCGAGACCAATGATAATCCATTTTGTGACAGCTGAGTCTAAAACGCCTATGAGTGCCAGACCGCCAACAATCACTCCTCCCACAATGAGCAGAGTCCAGCCCCATGTGCTTAGTGAGTTGACGAAGCCTTTCGTCTTAGTGGACTGATATGTCTTCACTATCATGGCGAGGCATAGGTGCACGATACCTACTAGTATGGCCAAGACCATCGTGCCGTCGTAACCTCCTATCTTTGCTGGCAGCATGACACTCTTGACGGTGTCAGGGAGTGTCTTCCAATCAAGCATCTCTGTCGAGAAGAAGGTGTGGAAGAAAAATCCTATCACCGTTGTGGCAATGCCCAGTGTTATCACCAAAGGTGTCAGTTTGCCAAGCGCCTTTTTAAGAGCCAGACCAGCAAGGATGAGTACCAATCCATATCCTGCGTCGCCCATGCAGAAGGCAAAGAAGAGCATGAAGAATACGGAAATCCATACCGTAGGGTCGAACTCGCCATATTTTGGCCTGCCATACATGTCGGTAAGCACCTCAAACATCGAGACAAACTTGTTGTTTTTCAGCTTGATGGGCGGATTGTCTGCCTCTTTTGCCTTGTCAACAAGATAATAAACAGGCTCATTGTCAAGCATCTGTTTTAAGTCTGACTCGTTCTCTGTGGGAGCGAAGCCTTCGATTACGGTGATGTAGTTCTCTGCTGTCTTGGTGGCAGATGCTCCGGCTAGATAAAAGTCAAGGTCGGTTATGGTCTTGTTGAGTTCGGCGCGTATGTCGTCCTCTCGACTCTTAAGCTCTGTCAGTCGTTGTTCATCGGTGGCCAGCTCGTTGTTGAGTTTTGTTATCTCGTCTTCGACAGCCGTATAGGATCGGGTAGGAGCGGGCTCTTCTTTCATAGGGAAGCTAAAGTCCTCGTTTTCAGCTATGACAACGAAATAGGTATAGCTCTCGTCTGTCGAAATGACACTGATGTTGTATTGCTCTTGCCAAGTCTCATCAAAATGTGTTGTCTTGACCTTATAGAAATGCAACTTCAATCCAAGGTCCCCAAGGCGCTCAAATGTGTCGTTGTCGAACTGTCCCCAGGGCTTGCTGGTCTCGACTTCTTTTGTCAAGAGGGCTATTTTTTCTTGTATTTCGTTTATGTTGCGGTTTATGCTCACCACATCATCTGCTGGATTGACGCTTTTTAGCGTTTCTGGACGACTCTCCTCGACACCTTTCAACAGGCTCAAGGCACGACGTAGCGTTTCGGCGCGTTGCGAGAGTGTCTCTGACTTGTCGTCGATGGGTTTCACCGAGCGAGTTATGTCAACAACGCCTGCCGACTGCAGTTTTTTGAGGAAGTCATCCATGTCACCGCTGAGCAGGATGAAGTCGTATTTGGTCATTTCAGTTACCATGGTCAGCCTCCTCTTCTTCGATGATATGTTTGTTCTTGACTATTTTCTGTGACGCTTTTGAAAGGTTCTCTTCGTCTTCCATGTAGCGTTTTATCTTGCGTATGGCCTCGTTGTAGCCTGGTATCTGCACCTTTTCATAGAGGTTCACCTTTTGGGTCGTCTTCTTGCGCTGGTAGTCGAGTATGCGGCTCACTTCGGTGTATATCTCCGACTCGATGCCCAACTGTGCCAGGTTTTTGAGTATTTGGACTCCATCGGCATACCATAACGGCTTGGCGAAGAGGTTGATGTCCTTGATGTCGTAAACCACTTCTTCCAATGCCGGTGTCGGCACACCCGCTATCTTGACAGTCTTTAGTTTCACATCGGTGATGGCTATCAGTCCAGGCTCAAACTCGTTCCACAGCCTTGCCATGTACTCGTAGGACTTCAGCTCCTTCTCGAGTTGTTGGTTTAGACTGTCGGAGTGTACCTTGGCTTTCTTCACCTCAATGCGCAGTGCCGATTCCTTGCTTTTCAGCGTGGGAAGAGCGCGGAGACGTGTCTTAAGCTGTTTGTTGAGCTCGTTCAGCGAGGTTTTGTTATATTGAAACTTGATTGCCATAATTATTCCTTGGAAGATTTGAGTTCTTCAAGTTCTTTTTTAAGGTCTTCAATTTCTTTTTTCATCTCTTTGTGTTTTTTGTCATAGAAAAAAGCTGTTACTATGAATCCAATCGCACAAATGATTGTTATTATTGAAGCTATGGTCATGATTTTTAATCTTTAGTTAATTATTCTTTCCAGTATTTTTGGATGAGTTTGTCTTTCAGACCTGTCTCGGCCTTAGTGAAGTATTTGGCAAACAGCTCCCAACCTGTGTCGAGCATCTCTTCAATGGGTATGTTGACGTCGATGGCAAGGAGGCGAGTGGCGTATTCCTTGGCATAGTCGAGGCAGCGAAGGTCGTAGTCGCTCAGGTCGAAGCCGTTCTCCAGTTTTGTCTTGGCGTTGGCGGCATCGGCATAGAGGCGCACTGAAGTGTTCATCACGGCACTGTGGTCCTCGCGGGTCTTCTTGTTCTGAACTAGCTGTTTCAGACGCGACAGCGAACGGAACGGGTCAACAATGACCTTGCCCGAGTCGGCATCAGCACGGAGGAAGAGCTGTCCCTCAGTGATGTAACCGGTGTTGTCGGGAATGGCGTGGGTGATGTCGCCGTCGTTCAGTGTTGTCACTGCGATGATGGTGATGGAACCGCCATCGGGCAGTTGTACGGCCTTCTCGTATATCTTGGCCAAGTCTGAGTATAGCGAGCCTGGCATGGAGTCTTTTGAAGGAATCTGGTCCATACGGTTGCTCACGATGCTCAGGGCATCGGCATAGAGTGTCATGTCGGTGAGCAGCACAAGAACTTTCTCGTTCTTGTCAACAGCGAAGTATTCGGCTGCGGTAAGTGCCATGTCAGGTATAAGGAGTCGCTCGACGGGCGGCTGGTCGGTGGTGTTCACAAAACTGATGATTTTATGCAATGCACCGGCGCTCTCAAACTGGTTCTTGAAAAAGAGGTAGTCGTCGTTCGACAGACCCATGCCTCCGAGAATGATTTTATCGACATCGGCACGTAGAGCCACCATGCTCATCACTTGGTTGTAGGGCTGGTCTGGGTCGGCAAAGAAAGGTATCTTTTGTCCCGACACCAGTGTGTTGTTGAGGTCGATGCCCGCTATACCGGTAGGTATCAGTTGTGAGGGCTGGCGACGTTTGTAGGGGTTCACCGATGGACCTCCGATCTGACGTTTCTCGCCTTCCACAGCCGGACCGCCATCGATGGGCTCGCCGTAGGCGTTGAAGAAACGTCCTGCCAGTTGCTCGCTCACGTTGAGGGTAGGCGGCTCGCCAAAGAAGGTCACTTCGGCATCGGTGGGTATGTCTTCTGTTCCGCCGAATACCTGCAATGTGACGGCCTTACCTTTTATCTTCACCACTTGGGCCAAACGTCCTGCCACAAGGGCCAACTCCTCGTTGCTCACGCCGTCGGCTTCCAGTGTCACAGTGGCCTTTGTGATGGCGCTCAGATGTGTGTATATGCGTTGAAAAGCTTTCTCACTCATGTTTAAGTTCCTCCTTTAACTGGTTCAAATATTTGTTGAATTGTTCTGACTCGAACTCTGAGTAGTTCATCTGGCGGCAAGTGTTGATGATGTTCTTGAAGAAGGTGGTGCATTCCTCAAAGTCTTTGAACTTGAAAGTCCTGTCGCAGATGTCCAAGAGCAGGTCGAGCATGAATTTCTGTCGTGTGAGTGGGGTGGAAGCGTCGATGTCGTCGAAAGCGTCTTGTTGCAGTATGACGAAGTCGATGAGTTCCGACTTCCAGTATTGCTCGTGATAGGAGATCGGCACGCCGTCGTCGCCGAGGATGTTTATCTGCTCGTAGGCGTCCTTGCCGCGGCGGATGATGTATTTTGTCCTTGTCACCTTGTCAACCCAGCCTTTTTCCACTTTCTGGTCGAGGTATTCTATAATCTCAGGGTATTCAAGATATTTTGAGTATGAATCGACTGGGTCGACGGCTGGATAGCGTTTCTTGTCGGCGCGGTTCTGCGACAGCCCGTAGAAGCATCTTGCAGCTTTCTTTGTCGATTCGGTGACGGGCTCCTTGAGGTTTCCGCCTGCAGGCGACACGGTGCCGATGAAGGTTATTGAGCCAGACTCGCCGTTGTTGAGTTTGACGTATCCTGCACGTGCGTAGAAATTGGAGATGATGGCCGAGAGGTCAACGGGGAAGCCGTCTTGTCCAGGAAGTTCCTCCAAGCGGTTGCTCATCTCACGCAGAGCCTGTGCCCAACGCGAGGTGGAGTCGGCGAGGAGCAGCACCTTCATTCCCATGGCACGGTAGTATTCGCCAAGGGTCATGGCGGTATATACTGATGCCTCACGGGCAGCAACGGGCATGTTGGAAGTGTTGCATATTATTATGGTACGCTCCATCAGGCTGCGCCCTGTGTGCTTGTCCTTGAGTTCGGGGAACTCGGTGAATATCTCCACAACCTCGTTGGCACGCTCACCGCAGGCCGCCATGATGATGATGTCGGCATCGGCTTGCTCTGCAAGGGCGTGCTGAAGCACTGTCTTGCCGCATCCGAAAGGTCCGGGAATGAATCCCGTGCCGCCTTCAGCGATGGGGTTGAGGGTGTCGATACAGCGTACGCCTGTCTCCATAACTTTGAAGGGACGGGGCTTCTCGACAAAGCCGGGTACGGCTACCTTTACTGGCCATTTCTGTGTCATGGTGACATTGACATCGTTGCCCGAAGCGTCGGTCAGGACGGCTATGGTGTCGGTTATCTTGTATTGTCCGGCAGGGACTATGCTCTTCACAGTATATGTTCCCTTGAAGTTGAACGGGACCATTATTTTGTGAGGCAGCCAGCCTTCTTTCACTTCGCCGAGCCAGTCGGCAGCGATGACTTCTTTTCCTGCTTCTGCGATGGGGGTGAAGTCCCATAGTTTCTCTTCGTCGAGGGCTTTGGTGTATTCGCCTCGTTTCAGAAACACGTCTGACATTGTTTCGAGGTTGTTCTGCAGTCCGTCGTAGTTGCTCGACAGCAGTCCGGGACCGAGTGTGACCTCGAGCATGTAGCCCTGGAACTCGGCTTCGTCGCCAACTTTCAGTCCGCGGGTGCTCTCATATACCTGCACCGAGGCTTGGTTTCCCGTAACCTTGATGACCTCGGCCATGAGGTGTGTGCCACCAAGGTTGATGAAGCATATCTCGTTCTGTGCCACAGGCCCGTCCACCTCGACGGTCACGAGGTTGGAGATGATGCCTGTTACTTTTCCTTTAGTTTTCATTTATCGTAATTTTCTTATTTATCGTTATTAAAATCCAAATCCTCAAAACTGCCTCTTATCTCGCTGACGAGCTGGCGGAACATTGCTTCGCCTTTCTTTTTGTCGAGCTCCGACCAGCGTTGCACCAGTTTGGCCTTGACCAAAAAAGCGAGTATGGCGTTGATGTTGAAATAGTCGAAGGTGGTGAGCTCATTGGCCTTGTCCCATTTCAGTTTGTCCATCTGCAGTTCGCGTGTCACGAAGTCGCTGTTTTCCAATATGTTATGTATAGCTTGTTCTTCGTTGAACTCGGCTTCGGGCATCTCAATAATGTAGTCGTTGGCTTGCTTGCCCATGCGCTTTGCAAGGTATTGGGCCTTCATATTGCGCAGACGTGCGTCGAAGTCGAAATAGGAGCGGATGAAGCCGTTCTTGCTTTTGCCCGTCTTGGCATAATAGTCCGCGTTAAGCGACTCTTCGCTGAAACCCTCTTCAAGTGTCTCAACAAGCTGAATATCGACCTCCGACAGTTGTTCGACAATATCTTGCTTGACGGCATCGTAACTGAAGCTGTCTGTCTCGAAATTGTCATTAAGCAGTGGCAGTGAAGCTACTATATAGGTATAGTTGTTCATGGCTTAGCCGAATAAGAGTTTTCGTGTTGCAGGACGCAGATAGGAGGAGATGAGTTGTTTGAATTCCTCGTCGGTGAACTGGAGGGTGTAGCCACCGTCCTTGGGACCTATTTTGAAGCCGCCGCTTATCTTGTTGGTGTATTTCAAGCTAACTGTCGCGCCAAGTTGTTGTTTTATCTCGTTGGCCAGTGTGCCGCCTACCTTGTCTTTCAGCGTTTCGGGCAGAATGAGGTCGAGGTCGGTGGGGGTTGCGTTGGCGGGATTGAAGGCCTTTACTATGCTTGTAATCATCTCCTTCACGAATTCGGGCGTGCTGAGCAGCTCGTTGACGGGTTTCTCACTCGCTTTGGTGACTATCATGCTTTCAATCTCGTGTTGTGTGGCGGTGATGCTCTGCACCGATGCCATCCTTATGTCAGCCTCGGTCTTCTGTGTCAGCTCGACGGCTTTTTTCTCAGCCTCGGCGATGATGGCTTTAGCCTGTTCCTTGGCGGCTTCTACAATCTTCTCGGCTTCGGTTTTGGCCTTGGCTACAAGCTCTTCGCCTTCCTGTTTTCCTTTCGACAAACCCTCTTCATAAAGTCTGTCTGTCAGTTTCTGTAAATTATCGTTCAGCATATATCTTTACGTTTATCTTCTTTTTCGTTTTCAAATTTAGGGCAAAAATAGTGTTTTTTTTTCAATTGATGAATAAAAATTCTTCAATAAATGGTCTGAATTGGCGTTTTTCGTTCCGTAATGGTAAAAATACGTACTAGAACTGCCTAAATAGGGATTTAAAGGGCTGCCGCTCTTTATGATTATTGATCATTCCTCGTGTGGGACATCGTTATTGGGAATATATCTCAGTCCTTTCAAGTTTGGACTTTCATAGTATCTGTCTTGTGGAATGAAACGTAGCAGGATATTGTTGTAAATGCTAGTTCGTAGCATGGCTGGAACTGTGTCATAGATAACCCCCTGTTCGCAATCTTTGGGAGGAATGTATTCTTTCAATTTCTCCATTTCTTCAGCTGGAATAGTTTCTTCTTCGTTTATCTGATATAATAACAGTTGGTATTTATTGCCTGCAACAATTGTTTCTCCATTTTTGTCTTTGTCGGCTATGGAGATTAGCTTCAATGGTTGAATATGGCAATGGCTACAGGTAGTGTCGGCGCAATATAGGTCGATGATGTATATCGTCTTTTTCTTCAGATGTCCTTTGCGTGCAATGTAATTGTCGTTTTTTTTCTCAATATAGCCTATCTTGTATATTCCATTTATGGGTTCGTTTCCGTATTTTTCTTTGCCCATATATGGGAAATAAACGGTGTCGTAGCTTTTGTCGTAATTCTCGATGATATTAGCTATCCGTTTCTTCTGTTTGTGGTAGGGTTCGCTTTTGCCTCCTGATGAGAATGAAATTCCAAAATTGCGAGAAGCTCTATCGCCTTTAAACTGTGCGGATAAGAACAGGGGTGATAAAAGTATAATGACAAGTATGATGTTTGCTCGTTTCATGGCTTTTTATCTTTCAGATGTCTTGATTGCAAAAACAGGAAAAAAATGAAAAATGTTGCAAGAGAATCTTTTTTTTTGTATTGGTTGTTGCGAGGGGCAACCTGTGCTTTTCGCTTTTCATTGTAGAAAAGGCATCCCATCGGGATGCGTCCATCGGTAACTAAAACATGAATATCAAAAGCTTCCCGTAGGGAAGTGCCCTGTTGCCAACTCAACTTTTTTGCACTTGTTTTTGGTGGGTATGTCGAAAATAACTATCTTTGCTATTGAAAAAAAGAAGAATATAGAGATGGAAAACAGAGCAAATATTACCCCAAGGGATGAAGAACTGATGCGTGAGGCAATACGCCTGTCGCGCGAAAGCATAGCAAAAGGAGGAGGGCCTTTCGGGGCTGTCATAGCGCGTGACGGTGAGGTGATAGCCGCCACATCAAACAGCGTGGTGCCCGACAACGACCCTACTGCCCACGCCGAGATGAACTGCATACGCGAGGCTTGCCGCAAACTCGGCACCATCGACCTGTCAGATTGTGTCATCTACACCTCTTGCGAGCCTTGTCCCATGTGTCTTGGCGCGATATACTGGGCGCATATCGGAAAGATATACTACGCCAACACCCGTCAGGATGCCAACGAGATTGCTTTTGCCGACAACTTCATCTACGATGAATTTGAACTCCCTCTCGAACAACGTACAAAACCCATCATCCCACTGCTCCGCGACGAGGCGATAAAGGTCTTTGAAGAATGGCGTGACAAAACAGATAAGGTGGAATACTAGCTTATAGCTTATGGCTTATAGCTTACAGCTTTAAGTATTCCACAACCTCTTTCAGACTGTCAATCACAGGGACTTGCAGTGTCTCAAGCCTTTTTCTCGAGTAATGCCCGCCTGCGAAAAGCACGCAGTCGAATCCGCATTCTTTTGCCACTTCGGCGTCGTGCAGGGTGTCACCTACCATAAGGCAGTAGCGCGGGTCGAGGTTGAGTTGCATCACCATTCGCTTGCCTATATGGGATTTGCTGTCGGCGTAGTCGTTCTCAATGCCGAAAGAGCCGTCAAGGTAGGGGAGGATGCCTGTGTCTTCAGTCATCTTGCCTAGGAGGCTGTTTTCCATTGCCGAGAGTATGTATTGGCGGCAGCCTAAATCTTTTATTTTCAGCATTGTACTTATCGCTTCGCTGTTGAGTTTAGCCTCTGGTGCCATGGCTCTGTAGTTGTCCATGTACTGGTTGGCGGGTATCTCGAAAGGCTCTTTGTCGAAGTCGAAACCTATGGTGGCGTAGTAGTTGCGCACAGGGAAGCCGAACACCTCTTTGTAACGTTCTTTGGTCAGCAAAGGAAGTCCACGCTCGGCGAGGAGCGCTTGCGTAGCGGCGATGCTGATGTCAACGTCGTCCAAAAGGGTGCCGTTCCAGTCCCAGATGACAGTATTGTAGCGCAGTGTCGTCATTGGCATGAGCGCATCAGGTCTTCCATGTTTTCACGGCCGTTTTCATTGGCCAACTTATAGTAGTAGCACATCATGTCGTAGTCGTTGATGTAGAAATACATCATTCCGAGGTTGAAATATGCATTGGCATAGTCGGGCTTCAACTCGATGGCTTTCTGAAAATCGACGATGGCTTCCTGATAGCGTTGCATATTGGCTTTGCAGCAGCCACGACCGTAGTATGCCTCAGGATTGTTTTTGTCGTATCTGATGGCCTTGTCAAAATGTTTCTCGGCGGCCTGGTAATCACCGTACCGCATCATCTGTTCCGTGCCGGCGTAAATCTCTTGACGAGCTTTCTCTGGATGTTCACAACTTACGAGAAACAGGAACGTGAGTGATAAAATAAAGGTGAAAAAGTTTTTTTTCATTTTGGTTAATCTTTAAAACTATTGATGATTCTTGTTACGGTGTCTGTTATTTCCTGAAGTATGCTTTCGCTTTTTGCTTCGGCAATGAAACGCAGATAGGGCTCTGTGTTTGATGGCCTTATGTTGAGCCAGAAGTCCGGATAGTCGAGGCGATATCCGTCAAAGTCCATGTATTCGGCTGGTTTTTCTTGGTTGATGAAATGGTCTCGCACGGCATCCATGGCTTCTTTTTTGCGGTTCAGCTTGAAGTTTATCTCGCCTGAGTTATAATAAGGTGTGATGTTTCTGATGACTTGGCTCATGGTGATGCCTTTGTCCTTGTATTGCTTTGCGATGTGCAATACCAGTGAGGCGGCCAGGAGTGCCGAGTCGGAGTAGTAGAAATCGCTGAAATAGTAGTGTCCGGCAAGCTCGCCTCCGTAGCAACCTTTCAGTTCGCGCAGTCGCGGTGCGGCAAAAGCGCGTCCCACACGCCATGTGGCAACCTTGGTGCCGTATTTCGACAGGTATTCCTGTACGGCTTTTGAGCTTCTGATGTCTTGTAGCACTATGCCTTTGCGATGCTGTTCGCCCATGAAGTAGTCGCCGAGCAAAGCGATGATGAGGTCTGGTGAGATGAACTTGCCGTTCTCGTCGATAAAGACAACGCGGTCGGCATCGCCGTCGAAGAGGAGACCGATGTCACTGTTTGTCTTCTTTACAAAATCCTTTATTTGTACTTGGTTGACGGGTTCGAGCGGGTTGGGCTCATGGGCAGGGAAGTTGCCGTCGGCATTGTCGTTGATGTAATTTGCCTCGCCAAAAAGTTCGTGAACGAAGAGCGATGACATTCCATTGCTGCAGTCGATGGCTATGTTGAGTCCCGACATGTCGTGCACAAATCCTTTCTGGAAAGCGAGGTATTCGTCGCGGATGTTCAACTCTTTGACTTTGCCTTTGTTGGGGCTGGTTTTGGGCGTTTCTCCACTCTCCACAATGGCTTCGACCTGTCTCAATCCAGCATCGTAGCCTACTGGCATGGCAGCGGCGCACGACACCTTCAGTCCGTTGTGGTTTTTAGGGTTGTGCGAGGCCGTTATCATAACAGAGCCTTGGTATCCGTATTTTGCGGTTGACCAATAGGTCATGGGTGTTGTGGCCAGACCTATGTCATCGACGTTGCAGCCGCTGTCGGTGATGCCTTTTACAAGGGCATCGTGCATCGTGTCTGACGAAAGTCTTATGTCGCGACCCACAAGAATAGTGGTGGCTTTAAGTATGGTGTTGAGGTAAAAGCCTATTCGGTAGGCTATCTCTTCATTGAGGTCTGATCCCCATTCACCTCTTATGTCGTATGCTTTGAATGCTTTCATTTGAAAATGTTCCTGTTATTAAGTTCCCGTTGGTATTTTGCGGCATTACGGTTATGCTCACTCAGTGTCTTTGCAAAGTTATGATAGCCGGAAAAGTCTTCTTTGGCACAGAAGTATAGGTATTTGTGATGCTCGTGGTTCAAAACCCCATCGATGGCGGCAATAGAAGGTATGCAAATGGGACCAGGTGGCAATCCGGCATTTTGATAGGTGTTGTATGGCGATTTCAGCTCTTTGTGCTCGTTCAACACACGGTGTATCTCTGGGTCATTGAGGATGAAAAGCAGGGTGGGGTCGGCCTGGAGAGGCATCCCTATTGCCAATCGGTTTAGATATACGCCTGCTATTCTTGGCATCTCGTCGGTTTTTGAGGTCTCTTTCTCCACGATTGAAGCCAGTATGCTGACTTCTATTGGGCTCAGACCTATGCTGTCGGCTTTTGATTTACGCTTGTTGTTCCAGAAGGTGTCATACTCTTTTTTCATGCGTTTGACGAAGTCATTGGCATTGGTGTTCCAATAAAACTCGTAGGTGTTGGGAATGAACATAGAGGCTATTGTAAGCGTGTCGAATCCCAATCCGTCGACGTAACTTTTGTCGTGCAGCAACATGGCTATTGAAGCGGAATCAGCTTCGATTTGTCGGGCGATGCGTCCTGTTAGCTGGTTCGTATTCTGCATGTTGTTGAATTTGACGTTTACGGGTGTCTGTCGGCCGCTTAAGAGCATATTAATAAACGAATTATAGTTCGTGTTGTTTTTTACGACATAGTGCCCGGGTCGTATTTTTTCTGTGAGTCCTTTTTTCTTGGCAAGAAATTCGAATTTGTCTATGTCTTCTATAGTCAGGTTGGCCTTAATGGTGTCTGTCAACTGTTCAAAAGTCGCTCCTGTAGGTATGTATAGTTCAACAGCCTTGCCATCGGGGATAAAGATTCCAACAGACATGAAACTATTATATAGGTGCAGTCCGACTCCAACAACCGCTATAATAATGGCGGTTACCGTGGTGATAATGGCATTGCGCCGTCTTTTCCGTATGTTTTTCTCGTCAATATGTTTTTCTACCATAGTCTGAATTGCGGGTTAATAAATTGGTAATCAATGATGTCCAAAAAACCTTCAGGTGTCTTTATCCAGTCTTTGCGTATGCCGCAGTGCTTGAATCCCACTTTGGTGAATAGTTTTATACTGTGGGTGTTGTCTTTGGCTATAGAACAATGTATTTGATGCAAAAGCAGTGTGTCGAATAGGTAGCGTACGGTCATAAAAAGGGCTTTTTTTGCAATGCCTCTGTTGCGTGCGCTTTCGATAACGAAAATGCCCAACTCTGCCCTTTGGTTGACGGGGTCGTAGTTGAAAATGTCGATACATCCGCAGGGGGTGTCGAGGTTTTCGACCTCTATCATCAATCTGAGCTGTTTTTCAATGGTGATGTCGTTGTTGCCTATAAGCGACTGCTCGATTTGGAAACGGGAGTATGGGGCGTATGTCCCACTGACTCTCCACAACTCAGGGTCGTTTTCCCATTGGTATATGCGTTCTGCATCCCATGGCTCTGCTCGCCTGAGGCTCACTCCCGATTCGCTGACAAGTTGAAAACCGCTCATACACCTTTATTATATATCTATTTCTCCACTAAAAACGCGACAGGCAGGCCCTGTTAGGATTATATTGCTAAAAACTAGGCTTTCACGCTTGAAATCCACAGCCAGATCACCTCCACGTGCCTTTACGTCAAATTTTTCGCCTCCAAACCATATTGCCGTAGCTATTGCTGCCGCCGTCACACCGGTGCCGCAAGCCAATGTTTCGTCCTCGACGCCACGTTCGTATGTCCTTATGTGTATTGTCTTCCCATCAAAATGGATGAAATCGACATTCACACCGTTGGATGATATTTTTTTGTCGTAACGTATTCTCGCACCAAGTGCCTTGACATCAATCGTTTCAAGGTCTTGTACCTGTGTGACATAGTGTGGCGAGCCAGTGTCGACAAGGATGTAGTTGTCGTGTTGCTCTGCTCTGGCATCGCTCATCTGCATGCTGATTGTTTTCAGGTCGCCTTTGTCATTGATGATGCTGCCGTGGTGCAGTCCGTCGTACGCCTCGAAAAGAGTGTCTTTCTTTGTGATGATTCCTTTTTCGTAGGCAAAAGCCACTGTGCATCGGCTGCCGTTGCCACAGAACGAGGCCTCGCGTCCGTCGCTGTTGTAGTAGCGCATCTTGAAGTCGCTTTTTTCAGATTTGCATACAGCAATCAAACCATCGGCACCAATGCCGAACCTGCGGTTGCACAAACGCTCAACCGTGGCTACATCAAGTTCAAGCTGCGATTTAGTCATGTCAAGCATAACAAAATCGTTTCCGGCGCCGTGATATTTGTCAAATTCTATCGTTGGCATATTTTTTGCCTTTCTTTAAACTGACAAAATTACGATTTTTTGATAATAAATTACAAAAAAAAGAGTTTTTATAAATAGAGAAACTGAAATACAACAAATTAAAAAAGGAGATATTATGAACAACAAGTTTCGGAATTTGTTACTCGGTTTAGGTTTGATGCTTACTTTTTCAGCTACAGCATCGTGCTCGGGTATTATGCAGAAAGGTAAAAATGACAGTGTTGACAGCTTGTCAGCAAACCAGGTGTCGTTGCAGGATAATGGACAGATGCCTGTTCAGCGGGCTTCATATTCTTTCGCGCCTCAAAATGTTGATTTTGTTGATGCTGCGGAGAAAAGCGTCAATGCCGTGGTGCACATCAAAACAGAGATAGTGCAGAAAAGCAACAGCTACAATGATTTTTTCGGCTCGTTCTTTGAGTATTTGTATGGTGGTCAGATGCCAAACAACACCATGGTAGCATACGGCTCTGGCGTAGTGATTTCGCCCGATGGTTATATCGTAACCAACAACCATGTTGTCGAAGGTGCTGACAATGTTGAGGTCACGTTTAATAATAACACCAAAAAGATTGCGACTATAATTGGCACAGACCCGTCTTCCGACTTGGCTCTTATCAAGGTTGATGAGCGTGATTTGGACTATTTGGTTTTCGGCGATAGTGACAAAGTAAGGGTAGGAGAGTGGGTTCTCGCTGTGGGCAACCCTTTCAACCTCACCTCAACCGTTACAGCCGGTATTGTGAGTGCCAAGGCGCGTAACCTTAGCATTTTGGGTGATGGCAGCACTGTCGAGTCGTTCATTCAGACCGATGCGGCTGTCAATCGTGGCAACAGTGGTGGCGCATTAGTGAACACTAATGGAGAATTGATCGGCATAAACGCTGCAATAGCCTCGCATACAGGTGTCTACGAGGGCTATTCTTTTGCCATACCATCAAATATTGTCCGAAAAGTTGTGGACGACATCCTCATGTACGGGCAGACACAACGTGCTTATCTTGGCGTTCAGGTGGCCGAGATGAATGAAGATTTGGCACGTAGTGCAAGAATGAGCGAAATCAGGGGCATCTATGTGGCCAATGTAGTCGAGGGCTCTGGTGCAGAGGCTGCCGGCATCAAAGAAGGCGATGTCATCACAGCTGTAAATGGCAACAAGATAGCCACTTTTGTACATCTTACCGAGATAATACGTCAATTCCGTCCAGGTGACAAAGTCAGCGTTGACATAGTCCGTAACGGACGTTCTATGACTTATGAAGTCGAACTTCGCAACGAGAACGGAACTACCGAGGTGATGCATCAGGACAACGGATTCTATGATAATGAGCTGGGTGCGACATTGCGTAGCATTAACAATAATGAGAAACAGAGTACGGGGTTACGTCAAGGACTTGTAGTGCTTGATGTGAAACAAGGCATTCTGCAGCGTGCAGGCGTGAGCAAGGGTTTCATTATCACTTCCGTCAACAACTATTCTGTCAATTCTCAGGCAGAGCTAAACAAATATATGGATCAGACGAGGACGGGAAGAGTGCTTGTGGTAGGTATGTATCCCAACGGAATGAAACTTAGTTTCGAGTTTTTGCGATAAAGATGCAAACATGGCATGTTTTTTGTTGCATAAAAAATAAACTATAAAACTATATTTTGCCATGAAACAAATTGTTATTTCAAAATCCATCACCAACCGTGATAACACGATTCTTGAGAAGTATCTTAAGGACATTTCTCAGGAGTCTTTGCTTACTCCCGACGAGGAGGTGGAATTGGCACAGCGTGTCCGTAACGGTGACGAGGCCGCTGCCGAAAAGCTTATCAAGGCCAATCTCCGCTTTGTTGTGTCGGTGGCAAAACAATACCAGAACAGAGGCGTGAGCTTGCAAGACCTTATTAATGAAGGTAATTTGGGCTTGATCAAGGCTGCTCACCGTTTCGATGAGACACGTGGCTTCAAGTTCATCTCTTTTGCTGTGGCATGGATACGACAAGCCATCATGCAAGCCGTTTCGGAGCAGTCGCGCATTGTGCGTCTGCCCATGAACAAAGTCAATGCTTTGTCGAAGATACGCAGCACTGCATCGGCACTTGAGCAGGAGTTGAAACGTCAGCCATCAGTTGACGAGATTGCGCAGAGACTTGACTACAAAGAAGATGTGATAGACAATCTGCTGGGAGCCGGTTCACATCATGTCTCGCTCGACGAGCCCATCGACGATGACGGTGAGAGCACCATGATAGACTTTTATCTTAACAACGATGATACCAACAACGCCGACAGCGTTGTGGAACGCAAGTTCACAGAGAATGCCATAAAGCAGTCGTTGGAGCATACCCTTTCAGAGAAAGAGAGAAAAATCATCTCAATGTATTTCGGTGTTGGTGTATCGCGCGAATATTCTCTTGAAGAGATAGCCCTGGCCTTGGATATGTCGCGTGAGCGCACACGACAAGTGCGCGACAAGGCTCTGCGAAAGCTTCGCGAGCAGAAAGTGCTCCAGCAAATACATGGCGTGACAGCCTGATAACTCGGCGACCTACTTGATAGTGTCGCCGTTTTTTTATGTCATTGCTGATATAAAAACCATCTTTTTGCAAAAAAAAGCACTTTATTTTTGCAGATTGGAAAGAATGTTATACATTTGCATAAAATTGAAACTAAAACATATTACAAACATAAAATTACATTACAATCATGAGCAATGACAATTTCGAAACCTCTTTGAAGGCATGGAATGAAAACGAAAAAGCTGCTAACGAACTCATCAACATCGTTGGTAGGCTGTGGTACGACAAGTCAGTCGAACTCATCATGCTGCGTTCACTGTTGGTCAACCGTGGTTCAGGTAAGATTCTGAACAAGCACCTCCGTGCTGAGAACGTGTTGGGTAAACCTGTCCGCGTGCAAGACTCTCTGCTTATCGCAAAAGCCCTTCTCGCCGAGAATCTGGCTCCTGCACGTATCGACCTTGGCCGTCTCAACTCAGAGTGGACGGATGAGAAGGAAAAGTATAACAACGACGTTACTGCTTTTGTACGCGACAAACTTAGCTACATAATCGACGCTGTTCCGCGCAGCAAAAAGGTACAAGACGTTATCCTCTATGGTTTTGGTCGTATCGGCCGTATCCTTTGCCGCGAAATGACGGAGATGGCTGGTAAAGGCGATGCACTCCGCGTACGCGCTATTGTCACACGCAAGAACTCTCCTGAGGACATCCTCAAACGTATCAATTTGTTCCGTACCGATTCGGTTCACCGTTACTTCCACGGTGTGTGCTATCCTCTGATCGAAGAGAATGCCATGATGGTCAACGGACAGAAGATACTCTTCCTCGAGGCAAAGAATCCTGAAGATCTCGACTACACTGCATACGGCATCAACGATGCTCTTCTCATCGACAACACCGGTGCTTTCCGCGACCGCGAATCATTGGCTCGTCACCTCCAAGCCAAAGGTGTCAGCAAGGTGCTGCTTACAGCTCCTGGCAAGGGTGACATTCCGAATGTGGTATATGGCGTTAATCAAGACTCACTTGACCTCCAAAACGAGACAATCTTCTCGGCTGCTTCCTGCACCACCAATGCTATCGTTCCCGGTTTGCAAGTCATGCAGAACAACTTCGGCATCATCAAAGGCCATATCGAGACCATACACAGCTACACCAACGACCAGAACCTTCTGGACAACTACCACAAGAAAGAGCGTCGTGGCCGTTCAGCTGCCTTGAACATGGTTATCACCGAGACTGGTGCAGGTAAAGCCGCTGCCAAGGCTCTTCCTGAACTGAAAGGCAAACTGACAAGCAATGCTGTGCGTGTTCCTACACCTGACGTGTCGTTGGCTGTTCTCGCCCTCGACCTTGAACGCGAGACCACCGTTGAGGAAGTCAACGAGGCCTTCCGTATTGCCTGCCTTGAGGGTAACCTTATCGAGCAGATACGCTTCAGCAACAACACTGAGTTCGTTTCGAGTGACGGTATCGGCGACAGCTGCGCCTGCATCTTCGATGCCCCTGCCACCAAGGTCAGCGCCGATGGTAAGACAGTTATCCTCTACCTGTGGTATGACAATGAGTTCGGCTATAGCAACCAAGTCATCCGACTTGCTCGTCACATCGGTGAGGTGAAGAGCTATCGCTACTATTAATTAGTTGATAGATAAAAAATGGAAGAGAGCGGAATACCGCTCTCTTTTTTTAGTATCTTTGCACGAATAATTATTCAATAAATTTTTCTAATTTGATGACAATCAAGGAAATACAAGATAATATTGTCGAAGAGTTCTCGATGTTCGACGACTGGATGGACCGTTATGCACTGCTAATTGAGATGGGCAGGGATTGTCCTCTGATTGATGAAAAGATGAAGGACGAGGCTCATCTGATTAACGGCTGCCAGTCGCGTGTCTGGCTCAATGCGGAATTGAAAGATGGCAAAGTCTATTTTTCGGCCGACAGCGATGCCGTGATAACGAAAGGTATTATAAACCTGCTTATCAGGACTTTGTCGGGACAGACTCCCGATGACATTCTTGCTGCGGACATGTCGTTTCTTGATGAGATAGGTCTGAAAGAAAATCTGTCGCCAACACGCTCAAACGGCTTGGCTTCGATGTTGAAGCAGATGCTCCTGTATGCCGAGGCTTTTAAAATAAAGGAGGAAAACCAATGAACCAAGAAGAGACAAACACACTGCGCGATACTGTGATTTCAGTGCTACAGACAATATACGACCCCGAAATTCCTGTCGATATTTGGACTTTGCACCTTATTTATGGTGTTGATGTTGATGCAGAAGGCGATGTAAAGATAGTTATGACGGTGACTGCTCCCAATTGTCCTATGGCAGAGGAGTTGCCTATGGAGGTTAAGACAAGGGTACAGGCTGTTATGGGCGTGCGCAATGTCGATGTGGAACTGACTTTCGATCCTGTCTGGTCGCCTGATATGCTCTCCGACGAGGCCAAGGCCGAGCTGGGTCTTGACGGCTCGTATGGCGAAATGTCGCCGATGGACTTCCTCTACTGATTGAGGTAGGAGGTAGGAAGTGAGAATTAGTTGGCAGTGCTATTCCCGTAGATATTGAGTGATTCGACTTTCGAGGTACCGCTTTGTGCCAGCTCAATCAGTTGTTGTGCCATGCGGACAAACATGTTTGCTACACCCAAGAAGTCGATGTTAAGTTCTTTCCCAAGGCCAGTTATGTCTTTGAAGATGGCCACGTTGTACCATTGCAGGCATTGGAAGGTGCGCCAGAAGTAAAGGCGGCTCAGCTCTTCTGTCGTTGGGGTGTGTCCAAGATAGACCTCAAACAGCGACAGCGCTTTGTCGATACCGGCGTTGCCATAGCAGGCTATGTCGTAGAAGGGGTCGTTCATGCCAGCATATTCCCAGTCGAAGACATAGAACTTGTCGCCGCTGAGAACAAGGTTGGATGGTTGGTAGTCGCAGTGGCAGGGCACCTGTGCAATATGGGCATAGGCCTCGTGCAACTTGTCCAAATTTTGGCGTAGTTGTTTGTATTCATTAGGGTGTATGTGGTTTAGGTCGCGGCAGTATTGTTCGTACATGTCGAGGCGGCCAAAGGCATCATAGTCTTGAAACTTCAAGTGGCTGTTGTGCAATGTTTTAAGAGCCTTTGCCGAAAGGCTGTCGTATGAACAAACGTCGGTGTCTGAAAGTATGGTGCCTTCGATGTATTCAGCCATCTTCTCACCTGTGACGATGTCGAAATAGGAGGTCTTGTTATTGAGACCAAGTGTATCTACCATTTCGATGTTGGCTTTCTCGATGTCGCGGTCAACGAATTTCTCAGCGAACTTGCCTGGCACACGGTAGGTGTATTTTTTCTTGTTGCTCTCGATGACGAATGTGTAGTTGCTCATCCCCCCCTCCAAGCGGTTTACTATGGTGGTGTCGTTGGTGTCAAGTATCTTGTTGGCACGCTGTATGATGTATTTCTCTATTTCCATTGTATGGTTTGTTAAAACAACAAAAACAGCTGCAAAGGTAAGTTTAATAATTGAATATTCGAAAAAATATGCTTGAAAAAATGCTGTCGCAAATATAAAATTCCTATCTTTGCGCCGCCTTTGGGGGTTTAGCTCATCTGGTAGAGCGTCAGGTTCGCAATCTGAAGGTGGCCGGTTCGAGTCCGGTAACCTCCACACCGAAAGAAACCAGTCGCAAACGGCTGGTTTTCAGTTTTTAATAGTCATAAAAAATACGATTGGCTGAAAACATCATGGAGGAGAAACTTTTCAACAGGAACTATCTGCTGCTTTGTGCGGCCAACTTCCTTTTTTTCTTTTCGTTCTACTTGCTTTTGCCGGTACTTCCATTCTTTATTCGTGACAATTTTGTGGCAAACAACTCTGTTGTAGGTGCCGTGATTTCATGCTATACACTTGCTACGCTATGTGTCAGACCTTTTTCAGGCTATCTTATGGACACATTTAAACGCAAACCTGTTTATGTGATAGCTTTGTCGTTATTCACAGTCGTTTTTTGCGGGTATATCTTTGCGACAAGTATTGCCTTGCTGGTCATGATACGCATCATGCACGGTCTCTCGTTCGGCCTTAGCTCGGTGGGAGGCAACACTCTAGTCATCGATGTTGTGCCATCGGCAAAGAGGGGAGAAGGAATAGGCTATTTTGGAGTGGCAAACAATATTGCAATGGCAGTAGGGCCTATGGCTGGGTTGCTAATGTATGAGCGTTTCTCATTCAATGCCATCTTTATCAGTTGTGCAGTCTGTGGAGTGATGGCAGTGATATTGGCATCTCCAATACAGACCAAGTTTCGTCCACCAGTGAAACGACCTCCCATCTCTTTAGACCGTTTTATTTTGAAAGAAGGTATCCCCGCCGGTTTTTCGTTCGCCTTACTTGCTTTTGCATACGGTCAGATTTCCAATTATATAGCTCTTTATGCTAAAGAGGTTCATCTTTCCATAAGCAGTGGCACGTTCTTTATGGTTTATGCAGTTGGGCTGATATCTTCTCGTTTGTTTTCAGGACGTATGGTCGACAAGGGGAAACTCATACACACAATAATATTGGGACTGGCAATAGTGCTTGTCGCCATGTTGGGACTGGCTTTATGTCATGCGGTGAGCGATGCCCTCCCTTCATTATTGATGCCTTATTTCCTCGTAGTGGCTTTGTCGTGCGGCTTGGGCTTCGGTACATGTTTTCCTGCGTTTAATGCATTGTTCATAAATCTTGCACCAAACAGCAAGCGCGGAACGGCCACCTCGACCTATCTGACGACTTGGGATGTGGGGTTGGGTATAGGTATTTTAGCCGGAGGAGCAATTGCCGAAAGCCTTTCTTTCTCAGCGGCTTATTATGTGGCGGATGCCATTGTGCTGTTGTCTCTTCTGTTTTTTGTGATAATAGTTAGTCCTCATTATGAGCGGAACAAGGTTAGATGATGAAATTAAGGGCGCATCCATTTGGGTGCGCCCTTATTAATTATTCTAACATTTTTATTCTAATCCTCTGCTGCGCAGATAAGGCTTGATGTCGGGTTCCTGGCCGCGGAACTTCATGTATTGCACCAGTCCCTCGTCGTTGCCGCACTCCTGCAGGCAGTTCTTGCGGAACGAGGCCGCTATCTCGGGGTTGAAGAGGTTGCCCGAGGACTTGAAGTAGTTGAATGCGTCTTTGTCGAGTACCTCGGCCCAAGTGTAGGCATAATAGCCTGCGCTGTAGCCTCCGTTGAATATGTGCGAGAAGTTGGTTGAGCGGTAGCGGGGCAGTATCTCAGGCATAAGGCCAATGGCATCCATCTGCTCCTTCTCGAATGTATCGACATCCATGCTCTTGATTTCATCAATGTCGGTCAGCTCGTGGTAGCGCATGTCGAGGATGGAAGCGGCGATGAGTTCCACTGTGTTGAAGCCTTGGTTGAACAAGGTGCTGTTCTCTATCTTGGCAATCAGGCTGTCGGGCATCACCTCGCCGGTCTGGTAGTGGTGGGCGAACATTTTTATGACTTCGGGTTCCGACACCCAGTTCTCCATTATCTGTGAAGGCAGCTCCACAAAGTCGTGGGGCACGTTGCCGCAGGTGCGCGAGTATTTGCCGTCGGAGAAGAAGCTGTGCAGGCTGTGTCCGAACTCATGCCACATGGTCTCGGCTTCGTCCCAGTTGAGCAGGGCAGGGGTGTCGCCCGATGCGGGGGTGAAGTTCATCACCAGTGAGATGACGGGGTAGATCTTCTTTCCGTTGATGTCGTAGCCGCCTTCGCGGAAACTGGTGCACCAGGCACCGCTGCTCTTGCTGGCACGCGGGAAGTAGTCCATATAGAGTATGCCGAGGAAATCGCCGTTGGCTTCTTTCACCTCGTAAGTCACTACGCCTTCGTGATAGACGGGAAGGTCGGTGCGCTCGGTGAAGGTGACTCCATAGAGCTTGTTGGCAGCGGTGAACATTCCATTGCGGACATTGTCGAGCGAGAGGTAAGGACGGATCTGGTTCTCATCGAAGTCGTATTTGGCCTTGCGGAGTTTCTCAGCGTAGTACCACCAGTCGGAGCCGTAAATATCATAATCGCAAATGGAAACGGTCATGCCTTCTTTTTTCTCCAATTCTTTTTCCTGCTCAAGTATTTCATGATATTGTATATCCCTCATTTCGTCTAGTTCCTTCTTGGCTAATTCCTGTGCTGCGTTGAAGATGTCGATGAGGAACTTGTCGACGGTGGTGTCGTTCTTGGCCATGTTCACGTCGAGGACGTAGTTGGCCCAGTTGTTATAGCCGAGCAGGTTAGCTTTTCTCAGCCTCAGTTCCACAATCTCCTTTATGGTGTTTTTGTTGTCGTATTCGTTGCCGTTGTCGCCACGGTTGTAGTAGGCCTTGTACATCTTCTCGCGCAAATCTCTCTTTTCGGAGTATTGCAGGAATGGGATGAGGCTTGGCTTCGACAGAGTGAACACCCATTTGCCTTCCAAACCATCCTCTTTGGCTTTCTCTGCAGCGGCATCGATGCTTGATTGAGGCAGTCCAGCAAGGTCTTCTTCGTTGTCGATGACGAGTTTGAAGTTGCTGTTTTCCTTAAGCAGGTTGTTGCCGAATTGTAGACTGAGGGTAGAGAGGCGCTCGTTTATCTTGCTCAGTTCAGCCTGTTTGTCGGCAGGCAGTGCGGCACCATGGCGCACAAAGTCTTGATGGTATTTCTCGACAACGCGTATCTGCTGGTCGTCGAGGCCCATCTCGTTGCGTTGGTCATACACCTTGTTGATGCGCTCAAACAGCTTGGCATTCATTATTATGCTGTCGCTGTGCTGCGAAAGCAGAGGCATGACCTTCTCGGCTATCTCCAGCATCTCGTCGTTCGACTCACATTCCAGAAGGTTGAAGAACACGTTGCTCACGCGGTCCAGCATCTCGCCTGACTTGTCGTAAGGCAGGATGGTGTTTTGGAAAGTGGGCTCCTCTGTGTTCTCAGTGATGACACGTATTTCCTCAAGCTGGCGTTTCATTCCCTCCTCGAAAGCAGGGATGTAATGCTCGGTCTTGATTTTGTCGAAAGCCGGCACTTGGAATGGAGTGTCGAACTCTGCGAAAAACGGATTGTCGTTTGCCTTTTCCTGGTTGTTGGAATTGGTACAGGCACTTAAAGTAATGATACTCAATGTGATAACTTTAAATAAATTCTTTTTCATTTTAAATCCAATTTTGTTTGCAAAAATAATACTTTATGGTGAAAAAAACATAAAAACGATTTAATTTAAAAAATAAGAAATTTTATTTGCTTATTTCAGTGTTGTTTTATATTTTTGTAGTTTGATTTTTCAAAAAAAGGATATTTTTTTAAATTGGGTAATTATTTGATTATGAGTTATATATCATACGAAAAAAGCAAGTTGGTGAACTTGGAGTTCGCTTTAAACAAAGAAGTATTAAGGTCGAACCAGTCGGGAGCCTTTTGTGCCACCACGATAATTGGTTGTAATACAAGGAAATACCATGGTCTTTTGGTCGTTCAGCAGCCGGAGTTGGACAACAACAACCACGTCCTGCTCTCAGGCGTTGACGAGACGCTGATACATGGTAGCGAGGAGTTCCATCTTGGTGTCCACATGTATCCCAATGGCGTCTATGAGCCCAAGGGCCACAAATACATCCGCAACTTCACCGCCGACCCGATGCCGAAGTTGACCTACAGGATTGGCAACATCGTCCTTGTCAAGGAAATAATATTCTCTGACAGTGAGGCACGGGTGTATGTGCGTTACACTCTTGAGGATGCCGCCGACCCGATAACGCTTCGTGTCATACCTTTCCTGGCTTTCCGCAACGTCCACATGCTGACGCACGAGAACTACGAGGCCAGCCGCAAGGCCGAGCCGCTTAAGAATGGTGCTTCGTGGTGCCTCTATAACGGCTATTCGCCGCTTTGCATGCAGTTCTCCAGGTCGGTTGAATACACGCACGTCCCACATTGGTACTACAACATGTTCTACGTCCGTGAGCAGGAGCGTGGATACGATGCCATGGAAGACCAGTTCGTGCCAGGGTTTTTCGAGCTGAACATGAAGAAGGGCGACACCGTCATCATGGCCGCTGGCCTTGACGAGATGACTCCTGCGACGATAAAACGCCGCTGCGAGGCCGAGGAGAAGAAACTGCTCCCGCAACACAACTATGAGGATTGTCTTGTGAAGGCTTCGCAACAGTTCATCATCCGCAAGAACGACAAGGAAACGCGTCTTTGGGCTGGCTTCCCGTGGTTTGGCAGCTGTAGCCGCGACATGTTCCTGGCTCTGCCCGGCATAGCCCTTGCTCTCAATGACGAGAAGACCTTCACCAACTCGCTGAACTACCTCATCAGCAGGATGAGAGGTCCTTTCTTCCCGCACCGCTATTACCAGAAGAGCCTGTATTACACAGCCGTCGATTCGCCTCTTTGGTTCGTTTGGCTACTGCAAAAGTACGAGACGATGCTCGGTGTTGACAAGGCGACGATATGGAAGAGATACGGCAAGACGATAGAGACAATAATAACAGAATTCATAAAAGGAACTGAGTTTAATGTAAGGATGACAGACAACGGACTGCTATATGCTGGTACTCCCAACGTGGCGCTCACATGGATGAACGTCTTTGCCGACGGCACCCCATGGACACCCCGCAACGGCTATGCCATAGAGGTAAACGCCTTGTGGTATAACGCCTTGCGCTATGCCGTTGACTTGGTCAGAGCCGCCTCGCCTACCAACGGGCATGCCGATGAATGGACCAAGATAGCCGACAACATAAAACTCAACTACTCAAAGATGTTCATCACCGGCAAGGGCGACTTTGTTGACTATGCCAACGAGCAGGGTTGCAACACCATGGTGCGTCCCAATATGACAATAGCGGCTTCGCTGCCGTACACTCCTTTCGACGAGGAGGAGGGCAAGAGGATATTCGACATGACCAAGTCGGATCTGCTGACACCACGCGGACTGCGCTCGCTGTCGCCAAAGGACGATGAATACCAAGGACATACCATAGGCAACCACAGCAAACGTGAGCGTGCCTACCACAACGGAACGGCATTCCCCTGGCTGCTGATGCCTTACGCCGACTTGATGATAAAACTCTATGGCAAATCGGCCGTGTCGGAGATAGAAGACCTCTATCTCGGCTTCGAGCCGGCCATCAAGGACAACGGTCTTGGCAGCATATCGGAGATCTACGACGGCGACCCGGCCTTCGAGGGACGCGGCTGCATCTCGCAGTCAACGAGCATTGGAATGCTGCTGTATCTTAAATATCTTATCGAAAAACTAAATAATAAGGAGGGTACGAAATGAAAGTCTTAATGTTTGGTTGGGAGTTTCCGCCTCACATCACCGGTGGTTTGGGCACAGCCTGCTTCGGCATGACGAAGGGCCTTGCCAAGAACGGTGTAGAGGTGCTGTTTGTCGTCCCCAGAGCCTTCGGCGACGAGGACCAGACCAACGTGCGACTGCTTAACGCAAGCGACGTGGCAATAAATATAGACAACGAGACAGACCGCAGATATTGGGAGAGGGTGAAATACATGGAGATAGGCTCCAACATCATCCCGTATGTCGGTCCTGAGCTGTATGAGAAGATGAGCAGCGGAGTGGTCGACAACTTCAGCAAGACCGGCTCCGTCTTCGCCCAGAACTACACCTTCTCGGGCAAATATGGAATGAACCTCATGGAGGAGGTGGCACGTTACGCCTTGATAGGCTCGTCGTTGGCAACGAAATACGACTTCGACGTGATTCACGCCCACGACTGGCTGACATATTCGGCCGGCATTGCTGCCAAGGAGACGACAGGCAAGCCTCTTGTGGTCCACATGCACGCCACCGAGTTCGACCGCTCGGGCGAGAATATCAACACCGAGGTGTATGCCATAGAACGTCGGGGCATGGAGGCCGCCGACCGTGTCATCACCGTGAGTAACCTCACACGCGATATTGTCATCAACAAATACGGCATCGACCCGGCCAAGGTGGTGACGGTGCACAACGCCGTCGAGCCCAACAACACGCCCAAGGCGAGTTACCAGAAGAGTGGCATCAATGCCAAGGTGGTGACGTTCTTGGGTAGGATAACGTACCAGAAGGGGCCGGAATATTTCATAGAGGCGGCCTACAAGGTGCTTCAGGTTGACCCGACCATTCATTTCGTCATGGCTGGCACAGGCGACATGCTTGAGAAGATGATACGTCGTGTGGCTGAGTTGCGTATAGGCGACCATTTCCACTTCACGGGATTCCTGAAAGGGGAGGCTGTTGACCAGATGTTCGCCATGACCGATGTGTTCGTTATGCCTTCCATATCGGAGCCTTTCGGTATCGTGCCGCTCGAGGCCATGCGCCTCAACGTGCCTGTGGTGATAAGCAAGCAGTCGGGTGTGTCGGAGGTGGTGAAGCATGCCTTGAAGGTTGATTTCTGGGACATCAACGGCCTGGCTGACGCCATTTACGCACTATGCCACTACGAGCCTTTGGCCAACTGCTTCAAGGAGCAGGGCAAGGAAGAGGTCAACAGCCTCAAATGGGAAGCCGCTGCAAAGAAGATAAAAGCAGTGTATGAATCAATGGTTTAACAACGAAAAAAAAGAATATAAGATATGAGTAAATCAATTTGCCTCGGATTTCAAGTTCATCTGCCTTACAGGCTGAGAACTTATCGTTTCTTCGAGATAGGCAACAAACACAACTATTTCGACGACTACAACAACCGCATCTATACACGCCGTGTGGTGGAGAAGTGCTATCTACCTATGAACAACGTTCTCATGGAGCTGATAAAAAAACACGGACAGAAGTTCAAAGTGTCGTTCTCGTTCTCGGGCGACGCCCTAGAGCTGATGGAGCAATACGCTCCCGAGGCCATCGAAAGCTTCGCAGCCCTCATCAAGACGGGCAATGTGGAAGTGTTGGCCACACCTTATTCCCACTCGCTTGCCTCACTGTGGAGCGACACTGAGCTGAAGCGCCAGGTGACCATGTACAAACAAAGAATCAAGGAGTTGTTTGACGTGACGCCCAAGACCTTCCACAACACAGAACTCATCTATAATGATGAGATAGGCGCTGCCATAGCGAAGATGGGATACAACCTCGTTATCACCGAGGGTGCCAAGCATATCTTGGGTTGGAAGAGTTCCAACTACCTGTATGCCAATGCCATAAACCCGAAGCAGAAAGTCTTATTGCGCAACTTCCACCTCAGCGACGATGTGGCGTTCCGCTTCAACAACCCATCGTTCACCGCTGAAGAATACGCCGACAGGATAGCACAGACATCGCCTGACGAGGAGATAATAAACCTCTTCATGAAATATGAGACTTTTGGCGAATACTACGGTGCCGACAGTGGCATCTTCGACTTCATGCGCAGTCTCCCGTCGGCTGTTTATGCCAAGGGCGACATCGTGTTTGCCACACCAAGCGAGGCTGTCAAGAAGATGCAGCCTGTGGGAGCCATCAACGTGCCCAACACCCTGTCGTGGAGCGACGAGGAGCGCGACATCAACCTGTGGCTCGGCAACGACCTGCAGGAAGACGCTTTCCAAGTACTCACCAAGCTGGCAGCCAAGGTGAAACGCGTGAAAGACGAGAACATCAAGCACGACTGGGACGTGTTGCAGATAGCCGACTACCTTTATTATATGAACACCAAATGGCTGTCGAACAGCGCATTGCACAAGAACTATAACCAATATCCGTCGCCATACGATGCGTATATCAACTACATGAACATCTTGACGGACTTCAACGTGCGCGTTGACGAGAGCTTAAAGAAGAAATAAAAATTTAAAACCAGAATATTTTAAGAAAGACAAATGAAAAATCCTGAATTTCTATTCGAGACCAGTTGGGAAGTCTGCAACATGATAGGCGGCATCTACACTGTCCTCTCTACCAAGGCTAATGAGACCAAGAACCTTTTGGGCGACAATTATATCACCATCGGACCCGATGTGGTGAAAGAGGTCCACGAAACACTTTATTTTGTTGAGGACAGTAACCTTTTTGCCGAATGGCGTGAAAAAGCCGCTTCGCAAGGAATAAAGGTGAGAGTCGGCAGATGGAAGATTGAAAGTTCCCCGATAGCCATACTCGTTGACTACACTCCTCTGTATCAGCGTAAGAACGATATTTTAGCCCATCTTTGGGAACGTTATAAACTCGACTCAATACAGGGCCAGTGGGACTACATAGAACCAGTTTTGTTTGGCTACGCAGCTGGTCAGGTGATAGAGAGTTTCACCAATTATAACATAAAACATAGCCAGTCGATAGTGGCTCAGTTCCACGAGTGGATGGCAGGAGCGGGCGTGTTGTATTTAAAGGAGCATTGTCCGCAGGTCGGAACGGTGTTCACCACTCATGCCACTTACATCGGTCGAGCTATTTCGGGCAACGGCATGCCTCTTTACAGCGAATTGAAGAACTACAATCCGCAGAACATGGCGACACGCTTCAACATAGTGGCACAGTCGTCGATGGAGCAGAAGGCGGCACAGGCTGCCGATGTCTTCACCACAGTGAGCGACATAACAGCACAGGAATGCGAGCAGTTCATCGAGCGCAAGCCGGATGTGATAACAAACAACGGTGTGGCTCTGGCCAAAATGGTCTCACCCGAGAAACGAGTGTCGGCACGCGAGAAGGTGCTAAACATCGTTGAGACCCTTGCCGGAACAAAGATAAGCCGTGACTGCTTCATGGTGCTCAACAGCGGACGCTACGAGTTCCGCAACAAAGGCATCGACATCTTCATCGATGCCATGCGCCGCCTGAACCAGAACTACGACCTCGACAGGGAAGTGGTGGCAGTGATAGCCGTCCCAGCCAACATAGCGGGTCCATCGAAAGACCTCAAACGCCGTCTCGATGGCACAAACCCCATAGAAGGACATACCGATTTCCCCGCCACACATCATATCTTCGGGTATGAGAACGACCCGATTCTGAACACCCTGCGTAACGTGAACCTACAAAACAACGCCAGCGACAAGGTAAAGGTGATGTTTGTCCCCGCTTATCTCAACGGCAATGACGGCATCTTCGACATGACATACCCGGAGATGCTTGCCGCATTCGACCTGACAGTGTTCCCCTCGTACTATGAGCCATGGGGATACACACCTCTCGAGAGCATTGCCAACGGAATACCCACTGTGACCACCGACTATGCCGGTTTTGGCATCTTCGTGGAGAACAACACCGAGAAAGGCGATGCCGTTACGGTGCTTAAGCGTCACAACACGTCGTTCGAAGAGACAGCTACCTTGGTGGCCGACACTGTCAACAGGCTGATGAAGAAGACAGCGGAACAGCGCCTTGCCATATCGAAAGAAGCGTGCGACATAGCACAGAAACTGCTGTGGAAAGTCCTGATCGGAAAATACCAGGAGGCATGGGACAGGGCATTGGAGATGGTCGGCACACGCAACTATCTCATTGAGTCGATACCATACGTTGACATGCTGCACGAGGTGACCTATACCAAACAAGACACCCCCAACTGGAAGAAAGTCCTAATTCAGCCTGTCTATTCTGACAAAATAAAAAAACTGCAGGAGCTCTCGCGCAACATCTGGTGGTGCTGGAACGTCGATGCCATCGAGCTGTTCGAGTCGATTGACCCGAAAGCATGGGCCGAGTCGGAGCAGAATCCAGTCGCCCTGATGGAGAACCTGTCGATAGAGCAGCTGAAGGCCTTGGAGGAAAACGCCGACTTCATGTCGAGGTTAAACAAGGTTTACGACACCTTCAAACAATATATGTCGAAAAAGCCCGAGTCGAACGACACGATAGCGTATTTTAGCATGGAATATGGCTTGATGAAGAGCCTTAAGATATATTCCGGAGGTCTTGGCATACTTGCCGGCGACTACATGAAACAGGCCTCCGACTCAAATGCCAACATGGTGGGCATAGGACTGCTTTACCGTCACGGGTATTTCACACAAGAGATAACCGTTTCGGGCGAGCAGAGGGCAGAATACATACCTCAGAAGTTCTCGCAACTGCCTCTTGACCCGGTGCGCGATGCCGATGGCAATTGGATCACCGTCAGCATAGCCTTCCCCGGAAGGACCGTCAAGGCCAAGGCTTGGCGTGTCAATGTGGGACGAGTGTCATTGCTTCTGCTCGACACCGACCTTGAGGAGAACCAGCCCGACGACCGTGGCATAACCAGCCGTCTGTATGGTGGCGACAACGAGATGCGTCTGAAACAGGAGATGTTCCTCGGTGTGGGCGGTATCCGACTGCTCGAGGCCATGGGCATAAAACCAACGATATACCACTGCAACGAAGGCCATGCCGCTTTCAGCGGATTGGAGCGCTTGAAGGTATATATAACCAAGCACAACCTCGATTTCGATGTTGCCCTTGAGCTGGTTCGTGCTTCGACACTGTTCACCACGCACACACCTGTGCCGGCAGGCCACGACGCTTTTGAGGAGCACCTGTTGCGTACCTATATGCCTCACTATGCCGCAAGAATGAACATCAGCTGGGAGCGTTTCATGGGACTGGGACGCTTCAACCCGAACAACAGCGGCGAGAAATTCTCGATGAGCGTGTTGGCAACAAACCTCAGCCAGGAGGTGAACGGCGTGAGCCGCATTCACGGACGCGTTTCACGTGAGATGTTCCAGCCACTGTGGCCAGGCTATTTCGCTGAAGAGAACCATGTGGGATACGTCACCAACGGCGTACACCTGCCCACATGGAGCAACCGCCTTTGGCAACGTCTCTACCACGAGACCTTTGGCGACAGCTTCATTGACAACCAGTCGGACGAGAAGGTCTGGGAGAAGATATACCAAGTGCCGGACGAGAGGATTTGGGGCATACGCAAACAACTGAAACACAATTTGTTTGAGTATCTTACCGAACAGCTTAAGATAGACATGCGCAAACGCCAGGAGAGCCCCAAACTCATCATGAAGACTGTGGAGAGCCTCAACGAGAACGCTCTCGTGATTGGTTTCGCCCGTCGTTTTGCCACCTACAAGCGCGCACACCTGCTCTTCGGCAACCTTGACCGTCTGTCAAAGCTGGTCAACGACCCGCAACATCCTGTCATCTTCCTCTTTGCTGGAAAGGCACATCCCAACGACAAGGCCGGTCAGGACCTTATCAAGATGATTGTGGACATCTCACGCAAGCCCGAGTTCATAGGCAAGATATTGTTCATAAGCAACTACGACATGGAACTCGGCAGCCGCTTGACGAGTGGAGTGGAGGTGTGGTTGAATACGCCTACACGTCCTCTTGAGGCTTCGGGCACCAGTGGCGAGAAGGCCGTCATGAATGGCGTGCTTAACTTCTCAGTGCTGGACGGCTGGTGGGCTGAGGGCTACCGCAAAGGCGCTGGCTGGGCTATACAGGAACAGCGTACTTACCAGAACCAACACTATCAGGACGAGCTTGATGCCGAGACTCTGTACAACACAATTGAGAATGAAATTGTTCCGTTGTTCTACACACGTCAAAATGGCATTCCACAGGGCTGGATAGCAGCAATGAAGAAATGCTTGGCTGAGATCTCGCCCAACTACACCATGAAGCGCATGCTCGACGACTACTTCGACCGTTTCTACAACAAACTCATCAAACGCACCAACTGGATACGCGAGAACCGCTACCAGAAGGCATTTGAGATAGAGGCTTGGAAGAGCAAGGTACGCAGCAACTGGGACAAGATAGAGGTGAAGTCGATGATACTGCCTGACACCGAAGTCCGTCCGTTGAAGTTCGGTGACGTGTTCATTGCCGAGATAACCCTCGCCACACCGGGTCTTGAAAAAGGCGACATAGGAATAGAGCTGCTCTTCGGCAACAAGAACAATGATGTCGTTGACGAGATAACGTCCATTCAGGAGATGGCTCTCGTGGATTCGGGCAGCGGATGGGCTAAATACTACATCAAGACACCTATCAAGCAAGCGGGTGTTTACAACTACACGTTCCGTATCTTCCCGACCAACAGCATGTTGCCTCACCGTCAGGACTTCCCGTTGGTGAAGTGGGCGTAAAATCTTTGACACGAGACACGGGACTGCGAGACACGAGATTTATAATTTTGCGTGTCCTGCGTCCCGAAGTCACGAGTCAATTAAAATGTTGAAATCTGAAATCTTGAAATAAAAAGTAATGAAACCTACATTATTAGTATTGGCCGCTGGCATGGGCTCACGCTACGGCTCGTTGAAGCAGATGGACGGCGTTGGTCCCAATGGGGAAGCCATCCTGGAATATTCGATTTTTGACGCAAAACGCGCCGGCTTCGGCAAGGTGGTGTTCGTCATCCGCAAAGACTTTGCCGAGGTGTTTGAGAAAGTCAACTCATCAGAACGTTTTGGTATGCCTGTTGAGTATGTGTATCAGGAACTTGACAAGCTGCCGGAAGGCTTCAGTGTTCCCGAGGGCCGTGTCAAGCCCTGGGGCACCAACCACGCTGTGCTTATGGCCGCTGACGTCATCCACGAGCCTTTCGCTGTCATCAATGCCGACGACTTCTATGGTCGCGAAGCATACGAGACCTTGGCCGACTACCTATGCCAATGCGAGGGCAAGGTGGGAGAATACAGCATGGTGGCCTATAAACTGAAAAACACCATGTCGGACTACGGCACTGTGTCACGCGGCATCTGTACCAAGAGTCCTGACGGCTACCTGCAGGGGCTTGTGGAACGCACCGCAATAGCACACGACAAAAAAGGTGGTGCCGAATATACCGACGAGGAAGGCGTACATCCAATCGACATAGAGTCGCTCGTGTCAATGAACTTCTTCGGCTTCACACCCGACTATTTTGCCGAGTCGAAGAAAGGCTTTGTCGAGTTCCTGAAGAACCTGCCTAAAGACAACATAAAGGCCGAGTTTTACATGCCTATGATGGTCAACAACCTCATCAATGCAGGCAAGGCACGGCTGAAGGTTCTCAACAGCAATGCCTCATGGTTCGGCGTGACCTATAAGGAAGACAAGCCCGAGGTTATGAAGAAGATAAAAGAACTCATCGAAAAAGGTGTTTATCCCGACAAATTATTCTAAAACATTAACAATAAAAAATCATAGAAAATGAGTAATAAGACATCAAATGGCCAAAACTACACGATACCTATTATCGTGATGATACTGCTGTTTGGCATGATATCGTTTGTGACGAACTTAGCCTCGCCGATGGGCGACATACTTAAACACCAGTTTCAGATACCCAACTGGCAGGGCACCTTGGGTGTTTTCGCCAACTTCATAGCATACGCTGTGATGGGCATACCGGCAGGAAACCTATTGCAGAAGAAAGGTTATAAGAAAACGGCGCTAGTGGCTGTCGTCGTGGGACTCTTGGGCGTCGGCATACAAACACTTTCGGGTGTGTTAGGCAGCTTCGGCATATATCTTCTCGGTGCATTTGTGGCAGGCTTCAGCATGTGTCTTCTTAACACTGTCGTCAATCCTATGCTCAATAAACTTGGAGGTGGAGGCAACAAGGGCAACCAGCTCATACAGATAGGTGGCACGTTCAACTCGTTATGCGGCACCGCCGTCATCGTCATCACCGGCCTGCTCATACCCAGCATTGTCGAGGCGAAGATAAGCGACGTGTTTCCGCTGATGTACACAGCCATGGGCGTATTCGCATTGGCTTTCATCGTCATCATGCTGACCGACATCCCTGAAAACGAGCGGCAGAACGCAGATAAGGATGATACGGCAACCGACAAGCCTTTGACAGCGTTTCCTCATTTCATACTCGGTGCCATAGCCATATTCATCTATGTAGGTGTAGAGGTGGGCATACCCAACGTGTTGAACAAGTGGCTTCAGAATCCAGATCTCGACATTCTCCGTGAAGGCCAGAACGACGAAGCCGTGGCTGGCATGGTGGCTGCCATGTATTGGTTTCTCATGCTCGTAGGCCGTCTCGTAGGCGGACTTATAGGTGGCAAGGTGTCGGCCAAGACTATGCTTTCGGTGGCATCCTGTGTTGCCGCTGTGCTGACTTTACTTGCCATGTTTGTCCCATCCACTATGGTCAAGTTTATTGCCTTCGACGGGGCAAAGGGGTTCTCTGTAGAGAGCATACCACTCAATGCGGCGTTCCTTGTATGCATAGGCCTGTGCACCTCTGTGATGTGGGGTGGCATATTCAACCTCGCTGTTGAAGGACTTGGCAAATACACCGAGAAGGCTTCGGGCATATTCATGGCATTAGTGTGCGGCGGAGGAATACTTCCGTTGCTGCAGAATGCCATTGTCGATGGACTTGGCGGTGTGGGTTATCTTCAGAGTTATTGGGTCATAGTGGCCGGTTTCATATACATCCTGTGGTATGCCCTGAGAGGGTGCAGGTATGCGAAAAGCTGATTTTGAAAACCAAGATGAGCCATGGCTAGTCGGACGCCAATGAACAGAAAAAAAAGGAATAGCAACATAGCTTTGGGAACTCTCATTTCAACTTTATTATGGCAAAATAGTCGTTAACGATGGACAAGAAAGCCTTGACATTTTTGTTGTTTATTTTCACTGTAGTTCGACTCATGGCCACCCATCAGCGTGCTGCTGAGATAACCTATAGGCATTTGGGTTCCAACTCCTACGAGTTCACTCTGACTTGCTACACCTATACACAAAGTGTGGCGGGCTTGCAGCGCGACTCTCTGCTTATGGTATGGGGTGACGGCTCTGAGTCGTACATACCAAGACTTGTCTACCAGAATTTGGGCAACGACTACACACTCAACGTCTATAAGACGATACATAACTACTCGTCGGCTGGAACCTATCACATCAGCATGGAGGATGCCAACCGCAACTATGGTGTTGTCAACGTGCCGAACTCCGTCTCCATACCGATGTTTGTGGAGACCGAACTGGTGATAAACCCGTTCATGGGCTACAACAACTCAGTGCAGCTCACTGCCGCGCCTATCGACCAGGGTTGTGTCGGAAAGCTCTTTCTCCACAACCCCGTGGCCTACGACCCTGACGGCGACAGTCTAAGTTTTAGGCTGGTGCCATGCCGTGGCTTCGAGGGAGAGAACATTCCTGGCTATGACTACCCGATGACATCCAACACCTTCACCATTGACCCCGTCACGGGTGAGCTGCAATGGGACAGTCCCGTGCTGCAAGGCGAATATAACGTTGCCTTTGTGGTGGAGGAATGGCGCAACGGTGTGAAGATAGGCTCTGTCACGCGCGACATGCAGATTCTCATTTCGTCGTGCAACAACAACCTGCCAATAATAGAAGGCCCTGACGATATTTGCGTCATTGCAGGCGAGCAGGTAGTTTTCAGCGTCTCGGCCTCCGACCCCGACTACAACCAAGTGACGCTAACCGCTGCTGGGACGCCATTTGAACTGCCGGTAAGTCCAGCTGAAGTGGTGCCAGAAACTGTAACAGGTTCAAATCCTACCATGCAGTTCGTGTGGAACACCGAGTGCCATCATGTGCGTCAAACGCCTTATCAGGTGGTGTTTCATGCCAAAGACAACGCCACGCCTGTCAGCCTCGTCAACCTCAAGAATGTAAACATAAGGGTGATAGGACCTAAGCCGGAGGGCTTGACAGCGGAGATGGAAGCCAATGCCGTACATCTGGAATGGCAAACCTACAACTGCCAGAATGCCGAGAAGCTGCGACTTTATCGCAAGATAGGCTCAAACGATTATGTCCCTGATTCCTGCGAGACGGGCATAAGGCCAGGCTACGTGATGATAGCGGAGCTTGCCGATGTCACAACCACACAATATGACGACCAGCTGCCACCACAGGGCACGGAATACTGTTACCGTCTACTTGCCGTATATCACGACGGAGCAGAAAGCATCGTCAGCGACGAGGTGTGTGTGTATTCGCCCAACAGCGACAAGCCTTTGATAACTCATGTCAGCAACGACAGCACCAACCTCAGCATAGGACGTGTCATCGTGGCATGGACGGCACCCAAGGAGATGGAGGAGCCTCTGCCTCCGCAGCCGTTCCGTTACGCTTTGACAAGGATTGGCAATGGGGGAGAGACTGTCATATATGAAGGCAACGACACCGTTTATATCGACAATGCAGTTGATATAAACGCTTCGACCAACTTTGCCTATAAGGTCAAGATATCGGATGCCACAGGCACGGAGATAGGCACAAGTGTTGTGGCACATCCCATCGAGTTGACAGCACAGACAGCACCCAACGCCATTTTGCTCAATTGGAACGAGAATGTGCCTTGGTCGGTCGATAGCACCTCTATTTACCGAAAGGTGGGAGGGGAGTACCATAAGATTGTTTCCACAACATCGTTCAGCTACACTGACAATATCTACAATTGCGACACCTATGAATATTATGTCGTCACCTACGGTCACTACTCCATAAGCGGTGTTGTGCGTCCTATCGTGAACTATTCGGCCATAGTCGAGGCTAATTCGTGTCAGCTGCCCGACCCTCCAGTGCTTGAGGTCGAGACCGACTGTGGCGAGCTGCGCGAGGGTGGCGACGGCTCAGTGATGCCGTCAAACATACTCACATGGACGATGAAAAGCCTTGATAATGTTGCTGGATATGAGATATACTGGCATAGCTATCTCGGTGGTGCCGACTCGCTTATAGCGCAGATAAACAATCCCAACACCAGTACATGGACGCACTCGAACCTGCGCAGGGTGGCCGGCTGTTACAGCATCGTCGTAGTTGATGAGGAAGGCCGTCATTCGCAGCCCTCAAACACCGTCTGCGTCGTCTGTGACGCTTGTCCGCTGTATGGCTTGCCAAACGTGTTCACGCCCAACGAGGATGGAATAAACGAGGTGTTTGAGCCGTTCCCAAAGTACTTGCCCACCATTGAAGACCAGATAATCAGCGAGTTCAAGATTGTCGTCTTCAACCGCTGGGGCAACGTGGTTTACGACACCACCGACCCTTACGTCCAGTGGGACGGCAAGAGCCAGCAGACTAAGCTTAAATGTTCGCCTGCCACCTATTTCTATGTGGCCGAGATAAAATACCTGACCCCCGACTGTGGCGAGTGGTCGCAGAGACTGCAAGGCAGTGTGAGCATTGTCCGATAAGAATTTGATTATTAAAGTAATAGCATGAATAAAAATAATTGTTTTGTCAAATATTTATATCTGACGTTTTTACTTGTATTCTCATTATCCTTGCAAGCTCAGGAGATGCTTGTCGGCACGTACAACATACGCTACAAGGCATGGCACGACAGCGTTAACGGCGAGTACTGGCCCAAACGCTGCCAGGTCATCTGCGACCAGATCAACTTCATGGCCCCAGACATCTTCGGCACACAGGAGGTGCTTTATGAGCAGCTGATCGACATGAGCAAGGCACTAAAGGATTACGATTATATAGGTGTCGGACGCGACGATGGTGATCATGGTGGAGAGCATGAGGCCATCTTCTACAACAAATACAAGCTCAAGCTCCTCGACCATGGCGACTTCTGGCTCAGCGAGACACCCGACAAGCCCTCTCTCGGCTGGGATGCCGCATGCATACGAATCTGCACATGGGGAAAATTTGAGGTGAAGACAAACGAGACACATGACAAGGCCTCCCGTAAATCAAAGAGAAAAAAGGAGAGTCCTCTTGTTTTCTATTTCTTCAACCTTCACATGGACCATGTCGGTGTGGTGGCACGGCGCGAAGCGGCTAAACTCGTGATGGAGCGCATAAGGGCAATGAGAGAAAACGGCTATTATGAGCCTGTCATCCTTACCGGCGACTTCAATGTTGACCAGGACAATGAGATTTACAAAATCTTCACCAACAAGCATTTGTTGCTGGACAGCTATGAGCATGCAGACACACGTTTTGCCGAGAATGGCACATTCAACAGCTTTGACACTGACTTATATTCAAAATCGCGCATCGACCATGTGTTTGTATCATCAAACATAGGTGTCAGGGCATACGGAGTGCTCACCGACAGCTATTGGACCCAAAATGAACAGTCCGACGAGCAAAAGGCTTTTGACGCACCACAGGAGATCTCGTTCAAGTCGTACACACGCCACAACCCGTCGGATCATTATCCTGTGTTTGTGAGGATTTGCTTCCGCTGTATTTTGAGGGATTTTGACGACGTAGAAATAGGTGGTCTCAGAGATGTACAACAAAATAATTACTAACAAGTCTGCCAAGAACAATCTTTTTTTGTCTATAGACACCTAAATTTTGTATTTTTGCAGGATAATTGATGAAATATGTCGTTTGTTGATGAGATAAACAGAAGAAGGACCTTCGCCATTGTAAGCCATCCCGATGCCGGTAAGACAACACTTACCGAGAAATTGCTGCTTTATGGTGGCGCCATTCAGGTGGCTGGTGCGGTGAAGTCGAACAAGATAAAGAAGACCGCCACTTCCGACTGGATGGAGATAGAGCGTCAGAGAGGCATCTCGGTGGCCACTTCGGTCATGGGGTTTGAGTATAAGGATGTGAAAATCAACATTCTCGACACACCGGGCCACAAAGACTTCGCTGAGGATACTTTCCGCACCCTTACCGCTGTCGATAGCGTGATAGTGGTGATTGACGCAGCCAAAGGTGTGGAGTCGCAGACCGAGAAGCTGGTGGAGGTGTGCCGCATGCGCAAGACACCCATCATGGTGTTTGTCAACAAGTTGGACCGTCCCGGAAAAGACGTTTTCGAACTGTTGGACGAGATAGAACAGAAACTCGACTTGCGCATAACACCATTGAGTTGGCCTATCAACATGGGACCGAAGTTCAAAGGCGTTTACAGCATCTATGACAAGAGTCTCTACCTCTTCAATTCCGACAAGCAGCATATCGCCCAGGGCATAGCTTTCGATAACTTGAACAATCCAGAATTGGACAAGATGATAGGGGAGGATGCAGAGACATTACGCACCGAAACAGAGCTGGTCCAAGGCGTTTACGACACTTTTGAACGTCAGAAATACCTTGACGGCGACATCTGCCCTGTGTTTTTCGGCAGTGCACTCAACAATTTCGGTGTCAAAGAGTTGCTTGATTGCTTCATCCAGATAGCACCCACACCTATTGGACGCGACACTGAACAGCGCCGTGTTGAGCCACAGGAGGAAAAGTTTACTGGTTTTGTGTTCAAGATCCACGCCAACATGGACCCCAACCATCGCGACAGGATAGCCTTCGTGAGGGTGGTGTCGGGCAAGTTCGAGCGTAACAAGCCATACACCCATGTAAGATTGAAAAGAGAGCTGAAATTCGCCAACCCGACAGCATTCATGGCTCAGAAAAAGTCGGTTCTAGACGAGGCTTATCCGGGCGATATAGTCGGTCTTTACGACGCAGGCAACTTCAAGATAGGCGACACCTTGACAGAAGGGGAGATGCTGACTTACAGGGGAATACCGAGTTTCTCGCCCGAGCAGTTCCGTTATGTGGAGAATGCCGACCCCATGAAAGCCAAACAGCTTGCCAAGGGTCTTGAACAGCTCACCGACGAGGGTGTTGCACAGCTGTTTACCGGTAAGATGACGGGCAGGAAGATTATTGGAACGGTGGGAGAGTTGCAGTTTGAGGTCATACAGTACCGACTGCTGCACGAGTATGGCGCCAGTTGCCGCTATCAGCCCATCTCGCTCTACAAGACAGCATGGATAACGTCCGAGAACCAAGAGCAACTTGACGACTTCAGGCTGCGCAAAGCCATGAATCTGGCCACCGACAAGGACGGCTGTGATGTGTTCCTTGCCGAGTCGCAATATGCCCTGCAGATGGCCATGGAGAAGTACCCTGACATCAACTTCCACTTCACTTCCGACTTTTAAAGTAAGACATTAAATAAAGTAAAGTAACAATTTAAAAATCAATTAAAAACATGGGAAAATTCATTAATGAATTCAAAGAGTTTGCCTTGAAAGGCAACGTGTTTGACATGGCAATCGGTGTCGTGATAGGCGGCGCTTTCGGAAAGATTGTCACCTCATTGGTTTCCGACATCATCATGCCCCTTATCGGAGCTGTTACCGGTGGTCTTAACTTCACCGATTGGAAGTGGGTCATCAGAAAGGGTGTCGATGCAGTTGTCGACCCTCAGACCGAAGAGGTCATCACTGAGGCCGTCCCCGAGTTGGCAATGACATGGGGTAATTTCCTCCAGGTCATCTTGGACTTCATCATCATTGCCTTCACCATCTTCCTTGTCATCAAAGGCATTAACAAGATGAAGAGAAAGAAGGAAGAGCCCGCTCCGGAGCCAGAGGCACCTGCCGGTCCTACACAAGAGGAACTTCTCACCGAGATTCGCGACCTTCTTAAGAAGAACTAAAAAGTGAATCTTATCATTGGACAGAGACACTCCTCTTTTGGGGAGTGTCTCTTGGTTTGTTATCACAGTCTTTTTCAAAATCCAAATAACAATTATGGGACAAATGGGCAAAAGTGACAAGTTAAAGGGCTATCTTTTCGGTGCAATTGCCGCTGCGACATACGGCATGAACCCGCTTTTTGCCTTGCCATTGTACTCGATTGGTATGTCGCTGGTATCGGTGCTCTTTTTCAGATACCTGTTCGCCGTGGTCGCCATAGCAATAATGATTAAAGCCAGGGGACATGATTTCCGTGTGCCCATGAAGGCGCTTTTGCTACTTGTTGTTATGGGCATTTTGTTTGTGTTGTCGTCTCTTACCTTGTTCGGAAGTTACAAGTATATGGACGCAGGCATCGCCTCAACAATCTTGTTTGTGTATCCCATAATGGTGTCCATCATAATGACCTTGTTTTTCAAGGAGAAGATGACGTTTCGAACCGTGTTCTGCCTGTTGGCAGCCTTTGGTGGCATAGTGCTGTTATACAAAGGCAGCGATGGCACTACGCTTTCGTCTGTCGGCATAGCGCTTGTGTTGGGCTCGGCCTTGTCGTATGCAATATACATTGCAGGCATGAATATTGAGCTGCTTAAGTCCATTCCGACAATAAAGGTAACGTTTTATGCTCTTTTGTCGGGTTTGGTTGTGCTTGGGGTTTTGTCGGCCATCAACGGGCTGCAGGTGCCGCAAGGCGAGAAATGGTATTTGTGGGGCAACCTTGTCGCATTGGGACTGTTGCCCACAGCCGTCTCGCTGTTATGCACCACTGCGGCCATTCAGCGCATAGGCTCCACCTCGACAGCCATACTCGGGGCGCTTGAGCCATTGACAGCCGTCTTTTTCGGCATCACCGTTTTTGGCGAGAAGCTGACGCTGCGCAATGTGGCAGGATTGGTCCTTGTGCTGGTTTCCGTGAGCATTGTCATATTAGGAGGCAAGTTGCCCGAGTTTTTTTTGCGCATAAGAAAACTGTTTCCGAGAAGGAAAAAGAAATAAAAGACTTGCCGTATATATTACTAAAAAAGGGCTTTGTCTAAGCAAAACCCTTTTTTGATTTAAGACAATGTTTAATTTACCAGACAGAGGTCCAACTCCTGGCAAATCTTTTCCTTGTTCATTTTTTGTCCGATGAAGACAAGTTTCTGCATGCGGTCGCCGTATGTCTCGTCCCAGTCGCGTTTCAGTCCGGGCTCACGACGCATCATGTCCTCGAGTTCATCCTTGGGCATGGTGGCATACCATAGTCCTGCGTTGCGCAATGTGACTTGTTTTCCAGCTTGGTCGAAGACATAGCAGTTGTCGCGCTCGTCGCTGAAGTAGCAGATGCCTTTGCAGCGTATCACGTTGGCCGGCATCTTGCGGGCGACAAACTCGTCAAACTTGCCGAGATGGAAGGGCTTACGGGCATAGTAAACGAAAGTGCCGATGCCGTATTCCTCAACCTCGCCACCCTCGTGGTCATGATGATGGTGATGCTCGTGATGGCCGTGTCCTTCTTCATCGTGATGATGATGTTCATGTTCATCTTCGTCCTCGTCATGGTCCTCATCCTCGTCGTGAATGCCTTCCACCTCACGCACCCAAGCGGCTGAAGTGGCTGTCTTGTCGAAGTCGAAGAGGTTGGTGTGGAGTATCTTGTCGAGGTCTATCTTGCCATAGTCGCATTCTATTATCTCGGCCTTGGGCTGTAGGGCACGGATAATCTCCTTCAGTCGTCCGCGTTCGTTGGCACTGACATCAGAGGCCTTGTTGAGAAGAATCATGTTGCAGAACTCGATCTGTTGGATGACAAGGTTCTCAAGGTCGTCTTCGGAGATGTATTCTTTTGTGAGGTTTTCGCCACCACCGAAGTCGCTTTGCATACGAAGGGCATCGACAACCGTCACGATGCAGTCCAAGCGTGGGATGCCGTAACGGGTGTATTTCTCTTCAAGGGTAGGGATGGAGCATATCGTCTGTGCGATGGGGGCTGGCTCGCATATTCCGCTGGCCTCGATGACGATATAGTCGAACTTCTGCTGCTTGACGATGTCAGTGAGTTGTTCCACGAGGTCCATCTTCAGGGTGCAGCAGATGCATCCGTTCTGTAGTGCTACAAGGCTGTCGTCCTTTTGTCCGACAACGCCGCCTTGCTCTATGAGGTCGGCATCGATGTTCACCTCGCCGATGTCGTTCACTATTACGGCAAACTTAATGCCTTTTTTGTTGGATAAAATGCTGTTCACCAGAGTGGTCTTGCCACTGCCTAAATAGCCTGTCAACAATAGGACAGGAACATCTTTAGCTCTCATTTCAATTCATTTTTTAACGGCGGCAAAGGTAGGAAATTTTTTATTAAAAAGGAATAAAATCGTCAAAAAGGCCGTCTTCTTATTTAGAACGATTACAATTTTCATAACGGAATATAATTCTAAATTATATTTTATTGACATTCAATAGTTTGCGTTTCTTAATTAGAATGTATATAAAATATATAAAAATACGTGTCAAATGTTGGTAATGTTTTAATTCTTACTATATTTGCAGCGAATTTGAACATCAAATTCTGAAACGAAATAATTTAGAATAACGAAATTCAAAAATAACTCTAAAAAGGAGAAAATATGGCAAAAGTTAAATCTTTAGCGGAACTGAAAGCTATGAAGGACAAGCTTCAGTCCAACCTCGACCTTCGCGAGAAGAGCAACAATCCTGACTCTTTGGTGCAGATTAAGGTCGCTATGGCTACTTGCGGTATCGCCGCCGGTGCAAAACAAGTTATGGAACACATGATGGAGAAAGCCGACGAGCTTAAGCTTAGCATCGTCTTCACTCAGACAGGCTGCATGGGCTACTGCCACGCTGAGCCTACCATCGAGGTGAAATGCCCTGGCAAGGACCCGGTCGTTTTCGGTCATGTTGACAACAACAAGGCTGACGAGATTCTCACCAAGTATGTCATGAACAACGAGATGGTGGACGGTGTCATTCCTGTGAACTACGAAACAATAGGTTAATCTAAATTTGGAGGATTTTATATGACAAAAATCAAGATGCACGTGCTTTGCTGCGGTGGTACAGGCTGCCAGGCTTCGGCAAGTGCTGAAATCATCAAGAACTTCGAGGACATTCTGGCCGAGAAGGGCTTGCAGAATGAAGTTCAGGTAGTCAGAACGGGTTGCTTCGGCTTCTGCGAGAAGGGCCCCATCGTGAAAATCATGCCTGACAACACTTTCTACACCCAGGTTAAACCTGAGGATGTCCGTAAGATCATTGATGAGCATATCATCAAAGGCCGTAAGGTCACCGACCTTCTTTACATGGATCCCGAGAACAAAGAGCACGTTTCCGACTCGAAGCACATGGGCTTCTACCGCAAACAGCTCCGTATAGCTCTGCGCAACTGCGGTTTCATCAATCCTGAGAACATCGACGAGTGCATCTCGCGCGGTGGATATGAAGGCCTCGGCAAGTGCCTCACCGAAATGACTCCCCAGCAAGTCATCGACGAGGTGACCAAGTCAGGTCTCCGCGGTCGTGGTGGCGCTGGTTTCCCCACCGGCGTGAAATGGGGTCTCTGCGCAAAGAACAAATGCGATGAGATGTACGTCATCTGCAACGCTGACGAAGGTGACCCAGGTGCGTTTATGGACCGTTCCATCATGGAAGGTGACCCGCACAGCGTCATCGAGGCTATGGCCATCTGCGGCTACGCCATCGGTGCTTCACACGGCTTGGTTTACATCCGTGCTGAATATCCTCTCGCTATCCACCGTCTGCAAGTCGCTATCGCCCAGGCCCGCGAATACGGTCTGCTCGGCAACGACATCCTCGGCACAGGCTTCAACTTCGACATCGAGCTCCGCTACGGTGCCGGCGCTTTCGTCTGCGGTGAAGAGACAGCTCTTATCCACTCAATGGAAGGCAAACGTGGTGAACCCACACTGAAACCTCCGTTCCCAGCCGTCAGCGGCTACATGGGCCAGCCTTCAAACGTGAACAACGTTGAGACTTTCGCCAATGTCCCGATCATCATCACCAAAGGTGCTGACTGGTTTGCTTCAATCGGTTCAGAGAAATCGAAGGGCACCAAGGTGTTCGCCCTCGCTGGCCAGATCAACAACGTCGGTCTGATTGAGGTTCCTATGGGAACAACCCTGCGTGACATTATATATGAAATAGGTGGCGGTATCAAAAACGGCCGTCAGTTCAAGGCTGTCCAGACCGGTGGTCCTTCAGGCGGCTGCTTGACAGCAAAACACCTTGACACACAGATTGACTATGATAGCCTCGTTGCTGCTGGCTCAATGATGGGTTCTGGCGGTATGGTTGTCATGGACGAGACCTCCTGCATGGTGGCCATTGCCAAGTTCTACCTCGAGTTCACCTGCGAGGAGAGCTGCGGTAAATGCTCGCCCTGCCGTATCGGTAACAAGCGTATGCTTGAGATACTCAACAAGATCACAGAAGGCAACGGAACAATGGACGACCTCCAAGAACTCCGCAACCTCGCCGCTGTCATCAAAGATACAGCATTGTGCGGCTTAGGCCAAACATCACCTAACCCTGTGCTCTCGACCCTCGACAACTTCTGGGATGAGTACGTTGAGCACGTTGTTGACAAGAAATGCCGCGCTGGCGTTTGCAAGAAGCTCATGAGCTACGAAATCAACAAGGACATCTGTATTGGTTGCGGCAAGTGCGCCAAGAACTGCCCTGCTGATGCCATCTCGAAGACCGACTACATCGCTGCCGGCCACAAGCTGCCTTCGATGGTCATCGACACTACCAAGTGCATCAAGTGCGGTGCTTGTATCAGCGGATGTAAGTTCAATGCCATTTCTGTCAAATAAAATAGAGGAGGAGAAACAATATGATTAACGTAACAATAGATAACAAACAGATTCAGGTACCAGAGGGCACCACTATTCTGAAAGCCGCCCGTATGGCTGGTATCCATATTCCTACCCTTTGCTATTTTGAACTGGCAGGAATGAAATTTGAAAACAAACCCGGTGGCTGCCGTGTTTGCGTTGTCGAGGTCGTGAAGGACTTCAACGGCAAACCGCGTCGTAACCTTGCTCCAGCTTGCGCTACCGACTGCGTGGAAGGCATGGAAGTTCTTACCCACAGCAACCGCGTCATCAACGCCCGTCGCACTGTGGTCGAACTCATCCTTTCAGACCACCCGACCGACTGCTTGACCTGCGCCAAGAGCGGCAACTGCGAACTCCAGAGCTTGGCCCAGTACCTCGGCATCCGTGAGATACCTTTCAAAGGTGAGCAAAGCCACTATCGTCAAGATATGTCGCCCAGCATCGTTCGCGACATGGACAAGTGCGTGATGTGCCGTCGTTGCGAGAATATGTGCAACAATGTACAAACAGTCGGCGCTCTGAGCGCTATCAACCGTGGCTTCAGCGCTGTCGTTGCTCCCGCTTTCGAGCAAGACATGGTTGACTCTCCTTGCGTCATGTGCGGTCAGTGCGTCCAGGTTTGCCCCGTCGGTGCCCTTACCGAGGTTGACGACACCCGTAATGTCATGGCTGCCATCAATAACCCCAAGAAGACCGTCATCGTCAACACTGCACCTGCAACACGTGTTGCACTTGGTGAAGAGTTCGGAATGCCGGCTGGTAGCATAGTGACCGGTCAAATGGCTGCTGCTTTGCGCCGTCTTGGTTTCGACTATGTGTTCGACACCGACTTCGCAGCCGACCTTACCATCATGGAGGAGGGTACTGAACTCCTCGGTCGTATCAAGAGATTTATGGAAGGCGACAAGTCAGTCCGTCTGCCTATATTGACATCATGCTGCCCTGGTTGGGTCAACTTCTTCGAGCACAACTTCCCCGATATGCTTGACGTTCCTTCGACAGCCAAGTCACCAATGCAGATGTTCGGTGCCATAGCCAAGAACTACTGGGCTGAGAAGAAAGGCATCAAGAGAGAAGACCTCGTCGTTGTCTCCATCATGCCTTGCTTGGCCAAGAAATATGAGAGCAAGCGTAAAGAGTTCTACAAGGACGGTAATCCCGACATCGACTACGTTCTCACAACCCGTGAGCTTGCCCGCTTAATCAAGCAGTTCAACCTCAACCTGAAAGACATGCCATCAGAGGATTACGACGATCCGCTCGGCGAGTCAACAGGTGCTGCCGTCATCTTCGGTGCCACCGGTGGTGTTATCGAAGCTGCTACACGTACAGCATACGAGGTGTTCACAGGAAAGAAACTCGAGAAAGTTGAGTTCACCGAACTCCGTGGCATGGCAGGTATCCGTGACGCATGGGTTGACTTCAACGGCACACCTATCCACATCGGTATCGCCCACGGTCTGTCAAATGCCCGTGCCTTGCTCGAGAGAGTGCGTGAAGGCAAGGAGCAATTCCACGCCATCGAGGTCATGGCATGCCCCGGCGGTTGCGTAGGCGGAGCTGGTCAGCCTTATCACCATGGCAACAGCGAAATCATCAAGAAACGTACCGAGGCCATCTACCGTGAGGACGAGGGCAAACCGATACGTAAGTCACATGAGAATCCTTCGATCAAGAAGCTCTATGCCGAATATCTTGGTGAGCCTTGCGGCCATCTGTCACACGAACTGCTGCACACCCACTATTTCGACAAGTCAGATCATGTTGAGATAAGTGAGTAATTAAATAACGAAAAATAATAGAAAGGAATAAATTATGGCAGTTATTAAATTATCAGAATCGAAAATACAATTCGTAAAAGACGTATGCAAGTCGTTCGGTAACAAAGCCGGTGAGGTCATCAATGTGCTTCACAAGGTTCAGGGCGAGTTCGGTTACCTTCCTGCTGAAATCCAGGAACTGGTTGCCAAAGAGCTGAATATCCCTGTATCGCGCGTTTATGGTATCGTTTCGTTCTACTCGTTCTTCACCATGACACCCAAAGGTGAGCATCCAATTGCAGTTTGCCTTGGAACAGCTTGCTATGTGCGTGGTGCCGAGAAGGTGCTTGACGAACTGAAACGTCAGCTGGGCATCAACGTTGGTGAGGTCACTCCCGACGGCAAGTTCTCGCTGACATGCCTCCGCTGCGTAGGTGCTTGCGGTCTTGCTCCCGTCATCGAAGTTGGTGACAAGGTCTATGGCCGTATGACTCCCGACCGCGTGAAAGACGTGCTCGCTGAGTACAAATAATGCGGATTCGCCTATTATATAAATAGGTGTACTGAAAAATCCTCCATCTGCAAAGGTGGGGGATTTTTTTGTGTCGAATAAAGCATAAAAATACAGTTATAATTATCTATAATTTATTGAATAATAGATTATTATATATAAATAACTTCTTCGAAAACTTTAACATCATTTAACAAATTATTCTTGGTGATGTGAAATTCGCGATATACCTTTGCGTGGTAGAATTAATTAAATACATGTAATTATGGAAACATTAAAAGAAAGATTAGAAGATTTTGCAAAACAAATCAAAGAAAACACAAAAGAGGAAGAACTACAAAAGTTGTTTTCAGAACTTGCACCCGCTTTCCTTTATGGAGGTTATATTCAAGTGCGCAACGATTACAAAGTGTACATTAGAACTGTAGAGTTTTATTTCCATAGTGAAAAAACAAATGGCGTGCACGATCCGATTGTATACCATAGAAACACCCGGTATATTGAAGGAGATGTTCCATTTTTTCCTTTGATGTCAATTCATGCTCATGCATCAGGATTTGATATTACTTTTGAAAACAAAGAAAAACAATATAGGGCATCGGCACTTATCAGAGCGTATGAAATATGGGACATAGCTCGTAAGAATTATATAGTATATGACAAAACTATACAGAAATTCAGAGAGTTCAAAGAAAATGATAATGTCATTAATGGACAATCTACATATTTATATGATTTCCTAAATGGATTCAATAAAGAAAGTGTGCGTTGGGTGAATGAGAAAACAAATCAAACAATTGTAGCTAAGCAGACACACAGAAAAGGAGTATTTGAATCCACAAATCCAAACAAATATGAACCTAAAGAAGTAGATGGACAAAAAGTTAAAGACAACCGTCAATGGAGTTTTACAAGACAAGAAAACATCAGACAATGATCACCGACAACCTCACCAACACCGTTTTCCTCTCCAACTGGCTGCAAGAGGAGTGTCCCACGTTGTATCAAAGTCTCACGAAGGCGCTAGAAGACCACGCCGTGGATTACAGAATCCTGGGCAAAACCAACGACATCTGGTGCCGCGACTATATGCCCATACAGATTGAGAAAAATCGTTTCGTGTCTTACAAATACAATCCCGACTACCTGCAAGCAAAGCACAAAAGGCGCTTCATCACCGATGCAAATAATGTCGAGAACATTGATTTTATCCGCAAAGCGGAAATCATCAAACTGGATTTGGTTGTCGATGGCGGCAATGTCGTGAAATGCGGCGACAGCATTGTGATGACCGACAAGGTTTTCGTTGAAAACAAGGATAAAACTCCTGACGATGTTGTAAGAAAATTGCGCGATGCTTTCCAGTGCGACATACTGTTTCTGCCGTGGGATAGAGCAGAATGGTGCGGACATAGCGACGGCATTGTCCATTATGCGGGCGATGGTAAAATCCTGCTGACAAATTACAAGGATTTCTCAAGCAGTTATTACTACAAGTTCCGTAAGGTCTTGAAGGATAGATTTGAGATTATCCCGTTGAACTATAAAGTAAAAAGACACAGTAAACGCAGTTGGTGCTACATCAATTTCCTGCAAGTGGGCAAACTGGTTCTTGTGCCGCAAATAGGGATGGAGGAAGACAGTCCGGCTTTGGAACAAATAGGGAAGGCCTTGCCTGATTGCGATGTTATCGGCATCCCTGCTTTGGAAGCGGTGCGCAAAGGCGGTGCGCTGAACTGCATATCGTGGAATATCAAAAACTAAATTTATGGAAGACGCAAAGAAAAAGCCATATTCAGAAATGACCATAGAAGAACTGAAAAAATTGGCCAAGAAAGGAGACATAAAAGCGCAGAACAATCTTGGTAATCGTTATAAAAGAGGCAATGGAATTAGAAAAAACATTAAAAAAGCAGTGGAATGGTACACAAAGGCGGCGGAACAAGGGAGCATGGGAGCACAATTCAACCTTGCTGCATGTTATTACCGAGGTGACGGCGTGGAACAGGATTATGCGAAGGCTTTGGAGTGGTACCATAAGGCCGCAGAGCAGGGTGATTCGTGGTCGCAAAACGATATTGCAGTCTGCTATTATTATGGATTTGGCGTTGAAAAAGATTTTAAAAAAGCCGTTGAATGGTTTGTTAAAGCCGCAACACAAGGATATGCAGGAGCACAGTATAATTTGGGTCGACATTATTTAGACGGGGAAGGTGTTGAGAAGGATTCCAAGAAAGCGGTTGAATGGTTCACCAAAGCAGCGGAGCAAGGAGAACTTTGGTCGCAATATTATCTTGCACTTTGTTATGAAAAAGGAAATGGAATTAGAAGAAACTATAAGAAAGCAGTTGAATGGTACGTAAAAGCCGCCGAAAAGGGAGAAGCCCCTTCACAGTATAGACTTGCCTTATGCTATAAAAATGGAAAAGGTGTCAAAAAAAATTATGCAAGAGCCGCTGAATATTTCCAAAAAGCTGCGGAACAAGGACACGGGTTGGCGCAATTTTATCTTGGTGTGTGCTTTGAATGGGGGAAAGGCGTTGAAAAGGATTGTGAAAAAGCCGCCAGGTGGTATATCAAAGCTGCCGAACAAGGTGTGGTTGAAGCACAATTCAACATCGCAATGTTTTATCTACGTGGAAACGGCGTCAAAAGAAGCAAAGCAAAATCCGTGAAATGGTTAACTAAAGCCGCAGAACAGGGTGATGAAAAAGCAATAAAGAATCTTATCAAGCTGGGAGTAAAAGCAGATTATTTGGGGAACACAGAACAATAACATCCATTCTAGGACTATTGGTATAAAAACTCCTCCATCTGCAAGGGTGGGGGATTTTTTGTTTAAACTCCTTGCGTTTCCTTCCCGCTGCCTGTGATGGGGATAGGCTCGCCTAAATAGGTTGGTTTGGCGTTTGCCTTTATCATAATGAATGTTTTTAAACAGGCTAACGATTCTCGCAAATACCACTTTAAGCGTAGCAGTTTTGGGAACTTGTAGGGTGGGTTTTTACTGCAATACCCGATGGCATCAATGCCTAACTGACGTGCTATGTAAACCGACCGAAACATGTGAAAATCTTGTGTCACTATTATTGCGTTGTCTACCTGAAAAACATCGCGGGCGCGGTACATCGACTCGTATGTTGAGAAGCCTGCATGGTCAAGGAAGATGTAATCGGGATTGAAGTTTGTTTTTTTCATGACGTAGTTTAAAGCGGTGTTAACCTCATCGTAATGTTTGCGTCCGTGATCGCCAGTGATGAGCATTTTCTGTGCCTTGCCTTTTTCGGCAAGCGTTATCCCGCAGTCCAAACGTTCCCTGAAAACGTGTGAAGGCGTGTCGTTTCTCACCCCTGCACCCAAAACCAAAACCGTGTATCGTGAAGGTATCGAGTCAATGTCTGTGTAAATGAATTCTTTTGAGAAGGCTCTGATGTGCAGGTTTATGAAAACTACCGCAACGACAAGCAAAATGGCTATTGCCAACATAAAAACAAATAATCTCTTCATAGCTTCAATCTGTTGTCATTTAATTGCAGACAGCTTCTTCAGTTTTGTGCATTTGTACACAAAAAAGTTTTTTGCAGGTTTACCGCACCTGTCAATGGTTATAGTGTCTAATAGGCTAATGTCGTCAAAATATGAATTGTACAGGGCTTGGGGGTCGTTATAGTAATGGCTGTCGGTGATATACCAATAGTCATCACCCAATTTTAACCCGCCGCGTTCCTCGTTTATCCAATGATATTTGTGTATGTCTTCAATTGTGCCTAAGCCTAACACCTTCATGCCAAGAGGCCGTGCCACATAGTAGTCGAGATTGGCCAAGGGAAACCACTTGTGGGCTATAATGCCGTTATTTTCGGTCATTATTCCTTCGCTAACGGCTTTTTGGCGTGTCTTTTCGAACTCGTGACTGAATTTGCGCCAGCCATACATGTCGAGAGTGAAATCGTCGCGGCCTGTTTTTTCTGTTTCAGTATGTCTGTCAAGCGGAATGAAACCAGTTTCTATCTCGATGATGCCGAAAACGAGAACAAAAGCCATCATTGCCACTGATGCAATGACGGGTTTTGGCGTTGTTTGTCCATCTCTGCCGCTTAACATTATGGCACTCAATATTATGAGAAGGTTGTAGGCAGGCGAATTCCAATGGGGCAGGGTAGGACGGGTGAGTGCAAAAAACCAAAACAAAACTATAAGAGGCAAAGCAGTACAGACTATTAGTCTTTGAATGGTTTTGTCGCCATTCAGCTTGCCTCTGAAGAAGTATATCGTTGCGACTATGGCCAGGACAAAGTTTATCGGGTTGTTGTAAAGCACCTCGCCGCCTATCTCCGTTCCGAGATATGTCATGTTTGGTTTGCTGAAAAGGCTGACTCTTTCGCTGTGGAAGCCGAAACTGACAAAATCGTTGTTCCAATTCCAATAAAGGACAGGGATAGTGCATACCATGGTCAATAAAGCGGCAACATAAAGCCACGGGTTACGTAGTCTCTTCCTGTCGAAGACAAGGATGTACAGTCCGATGCCGGCCCAGATGAATACACCTGTGTATTTCGACAGAAAGGCGAGGCCGATGAAGAGTCCGGTGAGTAGTATGTGTTTTTTGTCGGGATTGTCGTTTCGCAGCCAACGTATTGCGCAGAGTGTCGCCAAAAGCCAGAAGAGGCTCAGCGGCGTGTCGGGCATGATGAAAATGCCTGTTATGACAAAAGCGTATATCGAGCCGGTGTAGAGCAAGGCGGCATAGAATCCAGTGCGCTGGTCTTTGGCTTCCTTGCCGATAAGGTATATAATATAGGTGTCGATGGTCATAAAAATAACCGAGGACAATCTTATGAATAACTCGCTGTCGAAAAGCAAGTTAAGACTGAAAAGCTGTATCATCCAGCCTACCATTGGTGGATGGTCGAAATGGCTCAAGTCAGGATACAGGGCATAGGTCCAATAATATACCTCGTCGTTTCCGAACTCGACAAAAGCGGCGGCAAATAGTCTTGCCACAAAGCTGATGCAGAGAAGCGCAAGAAACGATTTTTCTATGTCATTCTTCACTCTTGTCATTTTCGGGTACGACTTTCTCGTTTTTATATTTTTTAACCAAGTAATAGACGAGGGCGACAAGGGCGGCAATCAGCACAAAACGTGTCATGAAAGTACGTGCAGTGTTGACGCTGTCAAGACGGCGGTCGACTGGCATGGGGGTGCTGTGGCGTGTGACGGGGTTGAGGTAGAGATGTTTTCCTAGACCGAATGTGACAACCGCTCTGACGTAAGTGTCGTTGTCGTTGATGACATATCGCGCCGTGTCTATTTTAGCCTGAGCAGCCAGAATATTGCCGTTTTGTCCGATGAACTTTATTGAGTCGATTGTCTTTGCCGAGGTGGTTATCACAAGAGTGTCGCCAAAGAGTTTTGCCATGGTGAGATGCGGGATGCTTTTCAGGCGTTCGGCTTTTTCGTCAAAATCCAAGTTATGGGTATAGTAATTGTCGAGTTCTACGGTATAGCTTCGTCCACTGTCAAGTGCGTCGAGGATGCTGTCGGATTGAAGGTCCGCGTTGACCATGGTAAAGTTTAGACACACCTCATGCGGATTGGTGATGTCGTGCGTGTCATCGTCACCAATGGCGTAGACTCGGTGTCCGTTTGAGAGCGCCATGTCCCAGTGTCGTATGGCATTGCCGTACGGGTTGAGTATCTCAAGAAGTCGGTAGTTGCTCAGATACATCATCTCTTTCTCCCTGTAGCCTGTTGTAAAAGAAGCATGTACAGGAACGGCAAAACGTGTCGTTTCGCTTAATTTGTTTAGAAGATGTTGTTTCATCTCCAGACTTTGCATGAAAGGATAGTCCAGGTAGCAGACCTTTTTGGCGCCTATGCACAGTTGGTGCGTCTTTCGAAAGAAACCGTAGCCATGCTCGTAAGCGGGAATATAGTCGGCCTTGTCGTTATTGTACGGGTTTATGCTCATATAGTCGGAAATGCCGGCATGATCGTATTCCAGGATTTTATTATAGATGCTGTCGATGGTAGTTTCAGGACTTCTCCTCCCGTTGGTGATGCCAAAATAGCGGCGTGAGTGGCAATGGAAATTACACTTCTGCCATTTTTCTGGGACAATGTCTTGATATGGGTTGTAAAGATATTCGCCGTGAAAAGGCTTGGGCTCTTCGAACTGATAGGCCGGCACCGACAGATATGCGACCAAAAAAGGCAGCAGAATAACGAGAAGTAATGCAGCCAACACATATAACAAACGGAATTTTCTTTTTTTCTCAGTTTTGCCCATGACTAATAAACTACAAATCAAAACGCAAAAATAAGCATTCCATTGCGATAAAAGTTGTAATTTTGCAAAAAAAATCGAGATGCGCTACTTTATGCGGATGGCATATTCGGGTCTAAACTACCATGGCTATCAGATTCAGCCAGAGGCCGATTCGGTGCAGGCAAGGGTGGAGCATTGCCTCTCAACCTTGCTTGGCAATACCGTTTCCATAACAGGTTGCGGAAGAACCGACACCGGTGTAAGTGCCCGATGCTATTATGCACACTTCGATTTTGAGAATGCCATTGACGACACAGAGACTCTTTGCCGCAAGCTGAATTCTTTCCTGCCAAACGACATCGTTGTCTTCAAAATTTGGCCGACCAACAGCGAAGCACACGCCCGTTTCGACGCCGTTTCACGCACTTACCGCTATTATATAGCCCAGCAGAAAGACCCTTTCCATCTCAACGACGCCTATTTTGTACCGGTGAAACTCAATGTTCCGCTTATGCAAGAAGCAGCCGACATATTGCTTGAATACACCGACTTCACCAGTTTCTCAAAGCTGCATACGCAGGTTAAAACCAACAACTGCCGCATCATAGAGGTCAACTGGACGTTCAATGCTGACAAACTGCTTGTTTTCAGCATCACCGCCGACCGCTTTTTGCGCAACATGGTACGCGCCATTGTGGGGACTTTGATAGAAGTGGGGCGCGGCAACATGACTGTCGATGGTTTCCGCAACGTCATCGAAGCCAAAGACAGATGTACAGCTGGTTTTTCGGTGCCGGCGCACGCTTTGTTCCTCGAAAACGTATGTTATGACAACAACTTGATGATGAGCTGATTATGACAGAACCTATATTTGGAAAATATTATTATGACAGCCTTTTTGCCGCTCCTGAGCCCGAACCGTTGGTGCCAAGCTTCATTACCGAAGGCTTCGATAAAGTAATTGAGCCTATAGAACGTGCATCGAACAACATTCTCAATGGATGGGACCTTGTCATACTTGCAGCTGTGCTGCTGCTGATACTCGTCAACAAACAGATTTATCCGCGCCAGTTCTCACAGTTGTTTTCTGTTTTCAAGGGGACATCACAAACCAACCAGCTGCTCAGAGAATGGATGCCTATACAGAGTTTCATAAACTTCTCGCTTCAGGTCTGTTTCGGCCTTGTGCTTGCAATGTTCATTCAAAAGTCGGTGGTGGTGCTGTCGTTTTCCAACATGTTCAACACCATTTCGGCATACCTAATTATATTGTTGGTCATTTTGGCCACGACAGTTTTGCGCCATCTTGTTATGCTGGCTGTAGAGAAGATTTTTGATCTTCCAGACGTCTTCAACAGGCAGACCGCCGTTGAATTGGCAGTCAAGACTGTGCTGTTGCTCCTTTTGATACCATTGGTGCTCTTGTTGCTCTACAACCCTTATTCTCCTTTTGTTATGACAGGGTTAGGGGTGGCCTTGGTGGCCTTCTTGGCTCGCTTGGTTTATGAATTAATTGAAATAAGAGTTTTTGCAAAAATATCGTCGTTTTATATTTTTTTGTATCTTTGCGCCCTCGAAATAATACCCATGCTTGTGATTGCGGTTGCTTGTTATAGGCTTTTGAAGACAGGCGCTGCACTCTGATTGCCAGGGTTTTATGGAGTTTAAGTAAAAGTTTTCGTATAACCATAGAAAAGTTATAGGAATGAAAGTAAAAAACATTCTGGTTTCGCAACCAAAACCCGCAGATATAGCCAAGACACCATTCGGTGACATGGCAAAAAAATACGGTGTCAATTTCACTTTCGAAAAACTTATCAAGCTTGAGGATGTGACAGCAAGTGAGCTGCACAAGGAGAAACTTAATTTGGCCGACTATTCAGCTATCATATTGACAAGCCGTAATGCCGTCGACCATTTTTTCAGAGTGGCGAAAGAAATGCGCTACAATGTTCCGGAAAGCCTTAAATATTTCTGCATCAACGAGTCGACAGCTTACTATCTGCAACGTTATGTGCAGTATCGCAAACGCAAGATATTCCCCGGCAAGCAGACCTTCTCCGACCTCGTCGACATTATGAAGAAACATAAAGACGAAAAATACCTTTATGTTTGTTCGGACATTAGCAACGACAACAATCCCAACTTGATGACGACTGCCAAAATCAACTTCCACAAAGAAGTGCTTTTCCGTACAGTCTCGGCCGATGTCCGCTCCATTATCGACATTGACAAATACGATATGATAGTCTTCTTCAGCCCTGCCGGAATAGCGTCGCTCAAGCAAAACTTCCCCAAGTTCGAGCAGAAAGAAGTCGCCATAGGCGGTTTTGGCGCTGCCACGTGCAAGGCCATTACTGATGCAGGCTATCAGCTTTGTTTCCAGGCACCTACCGAGACCGCTCCTTCAATGGCAGCCGCCATAGAGGAGTATCTCGCAGCCGAAGCAAAGGCTTCGAAAAAGAAATGATACTTTTTTGCGCTTAATTTGCTATCTTTGCATATTGCTACCTGGCGATTATGAAAGAGACTTTGCAAAAATATGAGATACTGCGCAAAGAGAACGACATCTCAACGCTTTTTGCCAAAGGTAAACCACTGAAAGCTTATCCGTTCAGGATTGTTTACCGTGTCATACGCAACACTCCCGTCTCCACTTGCCGTATCCTTATTTCCGTGTCAAAAAAACGCTTCCATCACGCCTTCAAGCGAAACCGGGTGAAACGTCTTATAAGAGAAGCATGGCGCAAAAACAAACAACCTCTTTATGAATTTTGCCAGGCAAACAACATTTCGATAGATATCGCGTTGATATATACAGCGACGTTGATACATTCGTACAACGAAATGATGCTGAAAACAAACAAGTTGGTCAAAGAGTTGATAAAGAAAAATGAAAAAGCTGCTCCAACTGCCTAGCAAGTTCCTCATCTTCCTGATAAAGGTATATCAGGTGATACTCTCGCCCTTTATTGGCGGAGCCTGCCGATACACCCCGACCTGCTCTAACTATGGCATAGAGGCAATAAGAAAATATGGTGCGATAAAAGGCTCCTGGCTGACGATAAAGCGCATCGCCTCGTGCAACCCATGGGGCGGGAGTGGTTATGACCCCGTGCCTTGACAAACCGAAAAACATTATCATCATGAACAAATACAAATACATAGCTACAATAACACTGCTGCTACTAACAATTAGTCTCTTCCCGCAAAAGAAACAGAACAACTTCGAGATCGGCAAAAGCATCGACATATACAACTCGCTGATGCGCGAACTCAACTTAAATTATGTTGACGAGATAAACCCTGCCGAGCTGAACGAGACGGCCATCAAAGCCATGCTGAAAGGCCTGGACCCATACACCGTTTTCATACCTGAATCGGAGATTGAAGACGTGAAGCTCATCACCACAGGCGAATATGGCGGAATCGGGGCTGTGATACAATACGACACCAACTATGTCCGCATCTCTGACCCATATTATGGCTTCCCGGCACAAAAAGCCGGACTCATAGCGGGCGACCTCATCATGCAGGTGAACGGTGTCGACACATATAAGAAAAACACAGCCGAGGTCAGCGACTTGCTGAAAGGACAACCCGGCACTGATTTGACACTGAAAATAAAACGCTATGGTCAGGACAAGCCTATTGAGATAAAATTGAAACGCGAGAAAGTCAAGATTGAAAACATACCTTATTCGACAGTGCTCGACAACGGGATAGGTTACGTTTCGCTGAACGGGTTCACCAAAAACGCCGCATCCGAGCTAAAGGAGAAAATCGTTGAGATGAAGAAAGACCCCAACCTGAAGGGTGTCGTCATTGACCTGCGTGGCAATGGTGGCGGATTGCTTGCCGAAGCCGTCGATATTGTCAACCTCTTCCTGCCAAAAAACAAACCCATCGTCTCGACAAAAGGGAAGACACAGGCCAACATGAAGTCATACAAGACCAACAACAACCCTCTTGACGAGAACATACGCCTCGCCATCCTCGTCGACGGCAATTCGGCCTCGGCAAGCGAGATTGTGGCAGGTTCCATACAGGATTACGACCGCGGCATCATCGTCGGACAACGCACCTTTGGCAAGGGGCTTGTACAGAACATCCTTCCCCTGACGTTCAACACACAGATGAAGGTCACCGTGGCAAAATATTACATCCCCAGCGGACGCTGCATCCAAGAGATAGACTACTCGCACAAAAAAGACACCGCTAATGCCACAGCAAAAGCCGACACTCTCGGCAAGCCTTTCAGCACCGCCAACGGACGCACAGTTTATGAAGGGCACGGCATCATGCCCGACGTGAAAATGGACATGAAGCCATATTCGCTTGTGACAAGCTACCTCTACGGCAAAAACATGATTTTCGACTACGCCTGCAAGTTCTACAACGAAAACAAAACCATTGCCGAAGCTGACAAGTTTGAGATAACCGACGCCATCTTCAACGACTTCATGAAATTCGTGAAAGACCGTAACTTCACATACGTCACCGAGAGTGAGATGACTCTGAAGAGTCTTGAGAAAGCTGCCAAGGAAGAAGGATACTATGACAAGATCTCATCTCAGATAGAGAACCTCAAAAAACAGCTAGAAGAGGACAAGGCAAACGATATCATTAGAAACAGGAAAGACATAGAAGAGCTGCTCAAGTCGGAGATAGTGGGACGCTATTATTATCAGACGGGACGCATAGTGGCCTCGCTCAAAACCGATGAAGACCTTGCGAGAGCTTGCGAGATTTTGCTCAACAGCAACGGGAAAGGTGAGTATGAGACTATTCTCGGGAAGAAATAACCAATTACGAGGTTTGAGGTTTGAAGTTTGAGGTAGGAGCTAGGAGGCATGAAGAATACATCTTTTGTAACACCTTATACTTTTGGTCTCTGCCTACTTGCTGTCGGACTTACGCTTTCGCCATTTTTGATGAGCGTAGCACAATTCTGGCTTCTGGCTGTATGGCTTTTCGACAGTGTTAAGCTAAAACAGCCCTTCGGAAAGATTATGTGTGACGTATGGCTTAATCTGAAGGCCAAACTCGCGGCTTTTTTCCACAACAAAACTGCACTTGCCGTCACATCGCTCTACGCCCTCCATGTCATAGGCCTGCTATGGACCAGCGATTTCGCATACGCATTCAAAGACCTGCGTGTCAAATTGCCGCTTCTTGTTCTGCCATTGATAATGTCGACCATGCCCGTGATAAGCAAAAAACAAGCAACCACACTATTGGGCGTATATGTACTTTCCGTCTTCACCGCAACGTTAATCAGTTTCTACAAATACCATACAAGCGACTATACCGACATACGGCAGATATCATCGTTCATCAGCCATATCAGGTTCAGCCTCAATATTTTGCTATGTATTTGCATCTTGCTTTATTGCATGGCGAATGAAAGAATTGTTTGGCTACGTATCCTTTCGGCTGTTGCAGTATGCTGGTTTACCGTGCATATCTACATTATGCAGGTTATGGCAGCTTATTTGATTCTCTTTGCACTCTGCGTGTTCACACTGTTTTACGCACTCCTAAAGTCAAGACTTGGAAAAACACTGAAAGTTGTTTTGTCTATTTTCGCTGCAATAATTGTTATGGGTGCAGCGGCATTGGCTGTCAAGACTTTCCTGCCTCTGTTTCAGGTCGAGAAAGTTGATTTTGCAAGTCTTCCCAAAAAGACAGCGATGGGAAATCTGTATTTTCACGACACGGTGTATCACGGAGTAGAGGATGGCCGATACATTGGGCTTTACTATTGCGAAAAAGAACTGCGTGAGTCGTGGAACAAGCGTTGCGAGGTGCCGTTTGACGACACTTTGAGCGACGGCTCTGTTCTACGTTTTGTCTTGATGCGCTATATGACCTCCAAAGGCTTGCCCAAAGATGCGGCCGGCATGGCACAAATGAGCGACGATGACGTCAAGAATGTGCTTGATGGCGTGACGAATTACAACAATTTCACTTATCGCGGAATCCGCTCCAGAATATCAGTACTCGCTTTCGAGGTGGTCAACTATAGCAGAATGGGCAATCCCAACGGCGGCTCCGTCTCACAGAGGTTTGAATACAACAAAGCATCGTTCTATCTAATAAAAAAACATCCTTTTTTAGGGGTTGGAACAGGCGACATACCAGACGCGTATCAAAAGGCATACAATGAGATGAATTCCATTTTGGAACAAGAATATCGTTATAAGGCTCACAATCAATATCTTTCATTCATGGTGGCATTTGGTGTTATAGGCCTGCTGGTATTCCTGTTTTCCATTTTTTTCCCATTTTTCACGTCAAAAAAAAGGTGGAATTATCTGTACTTATCGTTTTTATTGATAATTTTGCTGTCGATGATGCCCGAAGACACTGTTGAGACGCAGGCTGGAGCCACTTTCTTCGCTTTTTTCAGCTCGCTGTTTCTGTTTACAGTGCCTGAGGACGAATTTTGATAAATGAGACCATAACATGACAGAGAAACAGTTTGTATTGCCTTACATAGTCTATGACACGGTAGAAGAGATGGATTCTGACTATGCTGAACTTTTGCGTGAGGCCCATGCTGCAGCACGAAATTCATACTCGCCTTATTCGCGGTACTGTGTCGGTGCAGCTTTGCTTCTCGATGACGGGACGATAGTTCGTGGATGCAATATCGAGAATGCCGCCTATCCCAGTGGACTCTGTGCCGAAAGGGTGGCGCTCTTTGCCGCACAAGCCAATTATCCTCAAAACAAACCTGTCGCTTTGGCGATAGTGGCCCATTCTGAGGCAAAACCCGTCACCAAACCCGTTTCACCATGTGGCGCATGCCGTCAAGTGATGGTTGAATTAGAACATCGTTATGGATGCAAAATCAAGATAATGACGCAGGGACAAACAGGAAAAATTATGTTTTTCGATGGGGCAGAGACCCTTATGCCTTTCTTGTTTACCGATTTATATTAATAACATAACACGTGACAGATTAGACTCCTGGTTAGCTATGTTTAATGAGTTGTTTGGCAGCGATTTTTTGACCACTTTCCTGAAGTTCGCCATAGTTGGTTTTTCGGGAATGATAGTCAACTTCGGGATAACCTATCTGCTGAAGGAAAAGGCCAGGCAGAACAAATATTTCAGCAACATTATGGGTTTCGTTGTCGCAGCCACGACAAACTATTTCCTGCACCATTATTGGACATTTCAAAGCCAGAACACCCAAATGGGGAAGGAGTATATACAGTTTTTTGTGGTGTCGACCATTGGTGCCGCCATTGACACAGCAACGGTGTATCTTCTTCATAATAAACTTAATTTGAATTTCTATTTAAGTAAGGTTTTTGCTACAGGGGTGGCTATGGTGTGGAATTTCCTCGCAAATCTTTTATTTACCTTCGCTTGATAATCAATAAGATATGGACAAAGCCTATTTTGATGTTTTTGAGCAAAAGACTAGAACCGAGTTGGTTTCCATAGCTCAGTCGGCTGGTTTGATAGGGGAGCCTCTGCCTCTCAGCGACGACTTTTCAGAGAAGTGGTCTGATTTTGCACCAGCTTATTTTGCCGATGCGGTACCCGAGATTGCAAAATACCCTCTTGTTTCGATGGCTTGGGCCGGTTATGTAGGTATGGCGGTGACTTATTGGTGGGACAGCGACTGGGAAGGCCATAAAAACAGCTCTTATCAGACCCTATACGGGAAACATGGTTTCGACGACCTTGACGAACACGTTACCTTCGACCTGCTTAAACTTGATGAAAAACAAGCCGAGAATGTGGAAAACACTCTTCGAAACTGCGGAGAAACTGCCATATCACTCATTCGGCACGAAAACATCGAGCCTCAAACACGCGATGCCTTCTATGCATACGCACGTTGTGTGAAGGTGATGTACGAAATAGGCGCTATGATAGAGCTTAATAGCCTTGGATATAAGTCAAAGAGGGTTTTTTAATAGAAATATAACTATTTAAAAATCAAAACATTATCTCTAATCTGTATTTTTTTTAATGGAAAAATAAAAAATTTATTGTCAGATGTAGATAAATTACTAATTTTGCAGCTCATTTTCAGCGGAATAAATAAAAAATTATAGATAAAAATGAGTAAATTAGCAGTTATCGCTTTTGGCGGGAACGCCCTCTTAAGAGGTGGACAGAGAGGCACTGTCGATGAGCAGATGCAGAATGTTACCGACACTTGTATGTCGCTTCTTCCTTTCTTGAAACAAGGCTACAACTTAGTCATTGGTCATGGCAACGGACCTCAAGTAGGCAATGTTCTATTGCAAAACGAGGCCGGAAACCAAGTGTTTGAAGTGCCTGCACAGCCTATGGATGTGTGTGGAGCCGAGACACAAGGCCAGATAGGTTATATGATAGAACTTGGACTTGGAAAAGTATTTGCCGAGCAACACATCAACCGCAATGTCGTCACTTTGGTGACTCAAGTTGTCGTCGACAAGGACGACCCTATGTTCAAGAACCCCACCAAACCCGTTGGTCCTTACTATACCAAGGAGGAAGCTGAACAATATAGCCAACAGACTGGAGCCATCTTCAAAGAAGACCCCAAAGGCCGCGGATGGCGCAAAGTTGTGGCATCGCCCAAACCAATAGCTATTCAAAACATTGACATAGTGAATCGTCTCGCCAACGAGGGCAACGTTGTCGTTACTGTAGGCGGCGGCGGCATCCCGGTAATAGAAAACAACGGCTATCACAAAGGTGTTGAGGCCGTAATCGACAAAGACCTCGCCTCAGCAATGGTCGCCGTCAACATCAACGCCGACGAGTTCTACATCCTCACCGACGTTCCGAAGGTATATATCAATTTCCGCAAGGAAAACGAGAAGGCTTTGGACACCATCACTGTAGCCGAGGCAAAACAATATCTAGCAGAAGGTCAGTTCACCGAGGGCAGCATGGCTCCAAAAGTGAGAGCAGCCATCCTCTTCGTTGAAGCCACAGGACACGAGGCCATCATCACCGAAGCCAACGCCCTTTCAACTTCCGACGCTGGAACACGCATCGTAGCATAATAGATTTTTTTCATAGTGTATTTGTTTTATCCCTGCTTCGGCGGGGATTTTTTTTTTCGTTGTATAAAGAAAAAAGTGCTACCTTTACACTTTGAAATCAACGATTAAACAAGGAAAAATGCAAAACTTAGTAATCAACGCCATCAACTCGACCAACGACATGGGCATAAGGAACAGCTGCCGCCATCGTATTGAGGTGCCTGTCGATGAGTTGGAGGAGGGGAAGACGATATGCCTTTCGGAATACCGGAACCTGAAAGTCATTAGCCTGACCGACGAGGAGCTGATATTTGTGATAAACAACAGCAAGCCGTACATACTCAACCGCTATTGGCAGGTCTTGGGAACCGTCAGCATGGGTATCCCTAATGAATATGTCAGCGAGAGCGAGAGGTTCGTGTTTCTGTTTGAGACACCTATGACTGAGGATGAGGAAGAGGAGGGTATGGGTGACCGAATAGACGAACTTCTTGACCAGTTGACGGAATCTGCCGATTATTGGAAAAACATACCTATTGTGCGCGAACTGTTGCATCTGTTCAAGGATTGCATCGCGCTGCGCTCCATCGAGTGCGACCTTATCAGCCGTGTTGACTATTGCTCTGTGATAGCCGACAGTGAAGTCCTTTCGCAACAGGAAACGCCACGCCTTTGCCAAAGCCTTTTCGAGTATGCCAAAATATGCTACGAACAGATCACGCCTGACGATGGCGAGATAGAACTTGAACAGCATTTCCTGAACATCTGGGACGACAGCATCTACAATCTTGCATGGACCGTAAATCCCGACTTGACTGATGAGCAGTGGGAGTCGGTAGTGGGGTATAAGGGCAAATTGCACTACGACCTCGTGCAGCGCACGTACGAGTGGGAAAAGTGCATCTATGACGTTGAGATTGAATGCGAGAAAAGCCTGAAAGACCATCCTCGCGGCATGGGCTTCTGCCACGCCTATTGGCCTGTGAAACGTGAAGTTTTAGCCCAGCATGGCATCACGTGGCGCACACCTGCACAGATGAATCCAAGAGTGATGTTTGATTGATGGTGTTAATATGAATGATGATAGTCTGGTAACAAATAATAAACAATATGTTAGTATCTGAAATCTCTTTATGGGGCGCGGCCATTGTTGCTTTTTTTGTGATTGTGGCATTGACGGTCCTTGCCTTTATCGACGGTAAGATGCTGAAGCGAATGCTGGTGATATTCGGAGCGACGGTGGCACAGATGGCACTCGTGGGTGCAGTAGTGTGGATGGTCTATCAAACGTCTGCCTGGTGGGCCTATCTGATTTGGTTCTTCCTGATACTGGCTTTGTCGATTTGTTGGGTCTTGTATCCCATACAGACAATGTGGAAAAAAATGTTGGTGCCCGTAAGTGTAGCGATGCTGGTGGGTAGCATAGTGTTGGGAGGCAGCGCCATTCTGTGCTTGCCTATAAGTGTCTTTTTGACTATCTACTCAGTGTTGATGGCTTGTATGACCGCTTCGATGATACAGACAATGGTGAACTGTCAGCGCATCATGCACAATCCTGAGGCCCGTAAGAAGTCGTGGCGCGAGAGCATGTTGCCCCAGGTGAGGTCTATGGCCCAACCGTTGGTGGTGGTCATACCGACATTGTTTGCCTGTATGCTGTTGGGAGGCGTTTCGTTTCTTGACAGTCTGATTGTTGTCTTGCTACTTACAGCAGCCTCCTTTGCAGCAAACATTTTGGCAGGCGTGATAGCGTTGCTGATGCTTTCGCACAAGGACAAAAACGCTGTGCCTGTTGAATGACAAAGGCTTTGTTCTGCTGGATTTGCAATCTGTTATAATACCCAAAAAAGCCTCCGGTTTTTCGGAGGCTTTTTTCAGTGTTGGGAAATAATGGAAACTTCTAAAAATCAAGTCAAAGAAAGCTCCTACGGAGCATAACTTGTTGTATTATTGCGTTTTGTTATTAAACGGAAGCTCCTACGGAGCAATTTTCAGATGCTCCCTTATGTCTTTAGTTCAGTCTCACCAGTGTCGAGATGACTTTGCCAGCGGCACCTTGTTCACCAGTGATGGCCGTACGCACTTGTCCGGCATTCTCGCCAACAACATCGATGAAGAAGTTGAGCTGTCGGCCATCGGTGAGAGCGCACGACGAGATGAACGCCATGCAGCCAGGCGAGAACCAGAAGCCGTGCATCGTGCTCTGCACCATCATCTGGTTGTAAGGATCAAGGACGTTGCCCCAGTTGATGGGATGGCTCTCAGCATCATCGGCGGCAAGGTCGCAAATCCAGTATTCTGTCGGGTGGTTTTCGCCATAGTTGTCAAGAATGTAGGCTACACCGTCATAGTAGTTCTCGAGGCCGTCTGGGTAACGGTAAGGCAGCTGTTTCTCCGTGTGCGTCAGGTTGACAGGGTCGAAGGTGATGACTCTGCTGTAGTCGATCCACGACATTACTTCGCTATTGTGGAAGACAGGGTTGGGACCATCGCAGTTTCTCACGTCAAACTGCATCGGTATGGTGTAGATGGGATCGCTCACCTCAACCATGTTGTTCTGCGTGTCGGCAGTAACCTTGTAGAATTTCGTTCCGCTGTTGGTGACTCTGGCCAGATAAAGTTTCCCGTTGTGACCTACAATTCTGTCGAGGTAATAACTCACGCTTTGTTCGGAATCGTTAGTGTTGACGGCACGTATCTCGCCTGATTTTGGGAATATCACGTATGGGGCGGCATCATCGATGGAGTAATAATATCCACCAGTCGAATAAATCAACTCGGCTCCCACAACGCCTTCCTCATCGGAAGTGGCGATGTAGGAAGTGTGGATGTTGTCGGAAATCATGGTTGTCACGTCAATGGTGTTGCCTTTGTCAACAAGGCGGACAAGGTGGTTGTCGTGTGTCACCGAGATTATCTCGTGGTTCAGAATCTCCATGATGCCGTAGGTGTCGCTTTGGCGGAAATAGTCCCAGCCTAACTGTGGTGCGCCTGCGTCGTGGTTCCATTTGAACAGGGCTCCGTCGCTAAGCCTGACCAAGAAATCAGGTGCGTCGTGGTCCAAAATCTTCCTTTGGATGAGTTCCTGCATTGAAGGAGACATCTCCTCAAGGCCTGGGCATTCGTATTTGCAATCATAGAGGCGCAGCCAGTCGTCGCCTATGCGATAGACGTATTTCATAGCGAGTCGGCAGTTGGCCTTGACGTATTCCACAGCGTCGCCGGTGCCTCTTACCTCGATGGTGTATTCAATCTCAACAAGCGTTCCGTCGTCGCTCACGCTGTAAAGTGGAGCCTGGACTATTTCGCCGTCTTTTGAGGACGACTCATCGGTAGCCAAGGCAAGTACCTTCACTCCGTTGAGGTTCATCTTCTTGAATTCGAAGCCATGCAATGTCCCGCCTTTGCCGCATCCAGCGAAGATGGCGCAGCAAATCACGGCGACAGCAAGCAATAATTTCTTAGTGGTTTTCATGATGATTTAAAGTTTTAATTTTCAATGTTTGAGTTTATGTGTGTGCAAAGATAATTAATTTTTCTGAGATGAAGATTTTTTTAACAGTAAGCTGTAAGCACGGTTATACATGGTTGTCTTCGTCATTGTCGATGGTCATAGTCTTTAATTAAGAGGTATAAGAGTGCCTACCACCACATTGTTGTTGGCATCCGTCTGGCTCTCGACACGCGATATGCCGCGTTCTGGACCTGTTACGGGTGTCACGATGGTGACTGTTGAGCCATCGGCCAGAATGAGGCTCTCGACAAAGGCTTTGAGTCCGCCGTCGTAGTTGCAGCCTCCACCGAAGTTGAATACCGGCACCTGCGAGCGGTTGCAGGTGACCTCTTCTGTCTGCATGGTGGCGAGGTTGTAGATGGTGAAGCTTTGCAGGCCCTCGCCCAGATGGGGTCTGTAGCAGAAACCTTCGGCGTCGAACTCGCCATACGTTGGCCAGTCAGCCGGAAGGCTGCTCTCGGTGATTTGGTATGTGTTTGAGTTGAAGGTGTAGCGCGTTGAGCCGTCGGTCCACGAATAGTTCTCCTCGTCACTTATGTACATCGTATAGTAGCCGCCGTCATTGCCGTAGTAGCCACCAAAATAGCCGTCGGCCACTTTGGTTGCTGTGGCTGGGTTGCCATCGGTGTTGACAAGATAGATACCGGTGGATGTAGAGACGAAGAACTTGCCGCCTATGTAGCGCATCGTGGGATTGGCGTAGAAGTCGTCACCGCCTACAGGTATACCCTGTATGCGAGGCAGCGTGCCGTCGGGTGCCATAATGGATGCCACATGGGGGGTGTTGCTGCCATAGCTGATGCAGGTGCCGAGGTGTCCGTTGTTGTCGGAAATGGCGTAGGCAATGTTGATAGCTTGGTCTTCGGTGCCTGGCATGACACTCATAACACTGAGCGACGAACCGTTGTCGTGCAGGCGCGAGAGGCCTCCATAGTAGGTTCCACCTGCAAGGAAGATGTCGCCGTCATGCTGGCAGATGAGCCCGAGCTTACGCAGGCGGTCGCCGGTGATGTCGCCATCGAGAGGCACGCCGTCAAATCCTCCGATACCAACAACGCCCGCATTACCGTAACCTGGCACGTTGACTATGCAGAGGGGGAAGGCATTGATGCCGTTGAGGTCGAATATCTTGCCGTCGCTCTTGCGGATGAGGAAGTTCTCAGGGTATTCCACACTGTGTTGCACCATGCCGCGTATGCGGTCCTGCATGTCCTCGCTGAAACCAGAGTAGTCGTCGCAGACATAACGGCAGCCCACCAGCCAGATGAATTTTTCGCCAACTGGCACGGCCTGGCAGATGGTGAGGCCAATATTACGGGATAGCTCTGTCACGAGGCCTTCCTCGTCGCAGTCGTATTGGTAGGCGACCACTTGCATGTCGCCGTTCTCGTCAATGCTGTAGAGCATACTTTGTACATGTGCACCATCTTTGGTTTCGCCACCTTTGGCGTTGCCGCCTTGAGATCCGAGTGCGAGGTACTTCACGCCGGTGAGGTCGATGCCCGAGATGTTGAATTTTCCATCTTTATTGTCTTTGTTGCATCCTGTTGAAAAAATCACAACAATGGCCAGCAATAGCATTGCGGCAAATTTAAATGTCTGTTTCATATCATTAGATTTTTTTTCTTTCTTAAGTATTTCGTAAAACACTTGGTTTTTGTGTTTACATATTTTTTGCAAAAATATACAATTTTTCGAATAATCATAAATTTTTATTCTTCCACGTCAACGATTTTTTCTTTTGTTGTTTTTGTAAGTTCAAGTTTTCCGTTCTCCCATTTGTAGATGTCCTCGGTTATCTCGTTGGCTCCTGAGCGGTAGTTGCTCGTTATTGATTTGGTTGTGGCATCGAATTCGGGGTTGGCGATGGCGTCAAAACCTTTTACCTGTTCGAAATACATCCCTTCGGGATTCCATGTGTAGGCATCGTAAAACTCCGACACTCTGCCGACGGCGTTAAGGCCTAAGTAGATAAGGAGGTCGGGATTTCCGTCGAAATTGATGTCGATTTTGTCGTTAATCCAATTTTCCTGTTCTGGAGTAGGATCCTCATCCAAAGGTTCTATTAATTCGTGCTCTTTTTCGAAATAGGGACTGTCGTCGTTGCCCACGTAGCCTTTAACCGTTATTTTGTCGTAGAGTCCGTCGCTGTTTTGGACAAACGATGCCTCGAAACGGAATTTGTTGCGTTGTGGCGCTTGTTCTGTGTCTAGATTTTCTGTAGTCGTCGCCGAGTTGTCGGGCATGTTTGGGCCCTCGTTGTCTGTGGGGTTTTCTTGTGTGATGTTGGATTTGCCGGCTTTGTCGTTTTTGCATCCCGAGAAGGCAAGGGAAAAAGCTATTGCTAATACAGATATTAGAATAAGTGTTTTCTGTTTCATATTATATTGTTTTGATAGTTAAATATACAAATTAAAAATGCGCCTCTGTTTAATTTTCCTTCCACGATATTATCAGATCATACTCGTCGCCGTCCCAGACGCAGCCGTCGTGGTCTTCGTAACCGTCGATGCTGTTGTGGAAATGTATCTCTTCTCCTTTTTTCAATGAGATGATTCTGTCGTAGTCGGCAAAAAATATCTCATCTTGACCGATACTCTCAATCTTGATGCCATAGAAACCTTGTATCTCAAGTTTGCCTGGCTTTGCCTCTGTGTTCCATTCCTTGTCCTCATTGTCGTCTTTGCCGCCCATGCTCCATTCGTTGTGAAACCACTTGAAATGAAGGGTAGGAGCCTGCGCTGGTGCATCGGGATTCTGGAACACTCCGTTTGTCCATTCTCCTTCTTGACGTATGTCGCCGAAGGTGTAAACGCCCTTGCCGTGGCAGAGCCCGTCTTTGAACTCGCCTTCGTAGCGGCGGCCTCGTGTGTCAATGTCGTCACCGACGAGAACGCCTTTGCCGTTGGGCATGTTGTCGGCAATCTCGCCGTCGTAAACCCATTTGTTGTGATATTTGATATGACCGTTCCAAATGAAGGCATCCATTGTCGAATCGGCGTTGAAAGGGTCGGGGAGCATTACTCTCGTGGAACCGCGATAGTCCCATTTCTCGGATTTGCTCTCGACGAGTTCGCCGTTCTCCCAATGTTGCTCCACTGACTTGCCGTTGGTTTGATGTATGGTGCCCCAGCCGCTGAAAGGTTTCAGATATTTCAGTCCCCAGCCCCAGTGTGAGTATGAGCTGCCGTCGGGATAGTAGATGTCGCCGTCGACGGAGGGGTCGAATACCATCCGGTCGTAGTTGTTTAACTCCAACTTTCCTCCGCGCTGGATGACTCTCGTGCCGTCGGGGAGGTTGATTGTCAAGGTCAAGCGGTCTTCGTCAAGCTGTTTAATGTCGTAACTTGCCACTTCGAGTTCGCGCAGTTTCTCGTTGGCATACCACTCAATAGCGTATGGCTTTTCAGCAAGGAACAGCTCCAATCCGTATCTCTTGTTGCGGTGGAAGAGTGCGATGCTGTCGGGACCGTCGGGGTGTTTTACGCGGAACACGCCAAGCAGGTCCATCACCTCAATGTCGGATGAGGTCACTATCCATGCTTTCTCGATGAAGGAACCGTCAGCGAAGGTGTATTTACCATCGGCTGCATAGCACGGACCGTTGATATGGGCATAACTCAGGTGGAAATAGCCCGAGAACTTGTCGCCGTTGTCATAGTCAACAGATCCTTCTCCGATAGGACCTTTCAGTTCCTGTCTTATAGTGTCGCCATGCTGCCATCCGCCGCAGTATGTCTTGCTGAATTTTTGTATTTTTATCATAATGAGAGTGTTATCGTATGGATAATATTTTGGCAAATTTATACAAATTTTTAGAAATACATGTTTTTTGAGAAGAAAATGAATGGAAGAGTACAAGATGTAGTCAAATAATGATTAACTTGCGCCCCTAAAATGTGTGACCATGAATGCTGAAGCGATAGTAAAGGCACAAAGGGCGTATTTCGCCACCAATGCCACACTCACAGTGGTGGAGAAAGAGAATCATTTGATCACGCTTCGCCGAAAGCAAATCATAGCTCTGACAGTCGATTTTTTCAAACAATGCTTCAATTTGAAAAAGTGACTTTATGGATGTTGCAATAATACACACTTCTTTTTGACAGTCTTGGTTTGGGAAACCAAATCAACGCACCATTCCCTTCCAAACGTCAAAATCAGAACAGTCGTGGTCTTCAAGACCATCAATGCTGCTGATGAAATGTTTTTTGTTCATTGTCAATTTTAAATTTTTCCATACTCTATAATTTACTTTAAATTTTCATTGATATTTATCTTAAATAATTACACAAACACATACTTTTTGAAAATATATAAAAAATGATGCGATATGCAGTAAAGAAAGGTAAAAATGCTTATTTTTGCATCCGAAAACGAGTTTTGCCGCAAGGTGTATTTTAGATTTTAATAAATTCTGTATTATGAATATTTTAAGAAAAATTTGGTGCCGCAGTTATCAGACTGTTTTTTATCTGGCACAGCCTTTATTGCCTTATCGTGACCCGGAAGTACACGAGACAATAGACGACATTCCTGAGATTTTGAGAAGAAACAACGTCAACAAGGTGATGCTCGTCACCGACAACGGACTTGTCAAGGCTGGGTTGGCAAAGAGGGTGGAGGATGTTTTGTCGGGGGCCGGGATGAGTTATGTCACTTTCTCCGACACCGTTCCAAACCCTACAATTGACAATGTGGAAGCAGCACGACGTCTCTTTATGGAATCAGGAGCAGAGGCTTTCGTAGCTCTTGGCGGCGGCTCTTCGATGGACTGCGCCAAAGCAGCGGCAGCACGTGTTGTAAGCAAAAAACACATCCCCCAGATGAGGGGAATATTGAAGATACACAAACGCCTTCCTCTTATCATTGCTATACCTACAACTGCAGGAACAGGAAGCGAGGCCACAGTGACGACAGTCATCACCGACGGTGAAAAAAACTATAAATATCCCATCAGCGACTTTTGCTTGATTCCGCGCTATGCCATTCTCGACTACAGCCTTACTACAGGCTTGCCTCAGAAAATGACATCCACTACGGGTATGGATGCCCTGACACATGCTGTGGAGGCCTATATCGGACGCTCGCTCAACAAAACCTCGGCTGCCAATGCTGAAAAGGCTACTACACTGATAAACAAATACCTGTATCGCGCGTATCTTGACGGTAACGATGCCGAGGCCCGCCAAAACATGCTAAGAGCCTCGTTCCATGCGGGGCTGGCTTTCTCGATGAGTTATGTCGGCAATATTCACGGTGTGGCGCATTCTTTGGGTGGCAAGTACGGCACCCCGCATGGACTTGCAAACGCTGTGTTGCTTCCAATAGTATTGCGTGAATATGGTCCCGTGGTATATCCCAAGCTGGCCACACTTGCCAGAAAAGCCGGTGTGATAGAGCATGGCCTTGACGATGAGACCACGGCTAAACGTTTCATCAGCTGGATCCAGGAGATGAACGACAAGATGGACATACCCAGAACCCTGTCGGGCATCAACGAGGCAGATATTCCTGAGATGGCAGCATACGCCGATGCCGAGGTGAACCCGACTTATCCAGTGCCGGTGATGTGGGACAAGGTCGAACTGCAAAAACTCTATCATCTCGCAATGGTAGGCAATGCAGATTAATTTTTTCATAAAAAAGGTTATAGTTTGACGAAAAAGTCATAAATTGCACCACTTTATCTATTTTACAAATGAATGCTGAAGCAATAGTAAAAGCCCAAAGGGCTTATTTCGCCACCAATGCCACTCTTGATGTGGATTTCAGACTTGACATGCTCAAAAAGCTGAAGTCGTCTATAAAAAAACACGAACACGATCTGCTCGATGCTGTGTATGACGATTTGGGCAAGTCTGCTTCCGAGACATTTATGTGCGAAGTGGGTCTTGTGCTTTCCGACTTGACCTATACGATAAAACACCTCAGGAGCTGGGCCAGGGCAAAACGCATGCTGACACCTTTGACCAACTTCCATGCCAAGAGCATGATAGTGCAGGAGCCTTACGGTGTCGTTCTTATCATGTCGCCATGGAACTACCCTGTACTTCTCACTCTTGAGCCTCTTGTGGGCGCCATGGCGGCCGGCAACTGCGTTGTTGTGAAGCCTTCTGCCTATTCGGCGGCGACAACGGCGGTCGTCTCTACGATAATCTCCGAGGTGATGCCTCCCGAATACGTCACTGTTGTGACAGGCGGACGTGCTGAGAATGCCGACCTGCTTGAACAGAAGTTCGACTACATCTTCTTCACTGGAGGTGTTGAGGTGGGTAAGCTCGTCATGGAAAAGGCATCACGTCATCTTACACCTGTCACCCTTGAGCTTGGTGGCAAGTCGCCATGCATCATCGACCATACCGCCAACCTGCGCATCGCCGCTCGACGCATCACGTTTGGAAAGTTCCTGAATTGCGGACAGACCTGCATCGCGCCAGATTATGTGCTGATAGAGAAATCTGTACATGACGAGTTTGTCAATTTGCTTAAAGAGGAGACTACGCTAATGTACGGGAAAGACGTTTTGTCGAACCATGACTATGGCAAGATGATCAACAAGAAGCATTTTGCCCGTGTTTCAGGATTGATCGACCCGAAGAAAGTGGTGTTTGGCGGACGCACCCGCTCCGAGTCTATGCAGATTGAACCAACCATACTCGACAAGGTGTCGCCCGACGATGCAGTGATGCAGGAGGAGATTTTCGGACCTGTGCTGCCAATATTGACAGTTGACAACGTTGACGAGGCTGTCGCATTTGTCAAGGACAGACCTAAACCGCTTGCTCTTTACCTTTTCACAAGTGACAAGAAAACCGAGAAACGTGTTTTGGCGCAGGTGCCGTTTGGTGGTGGCTGTGTTAACGACACCATAATACATATTGCCACCAAGAACCTGCCGTTCGGCGGCGTCGGCAACAGCGGAATGGGAAGCTATCACGGCAAACACACTTTCGAGACTTTCAGCCACGCTAAGTCAGTGGTCAAGAAATACACTTGGTTGGATATTGCCATGCGCTATCAGCCTTACACTGAATGGAAGGACAAGCTGATAAGATTGTTTTTGAAGTAGTTTTTACTCTACCCATGTGATTTTTGCATCAACGATAGTCCAAACTCCATCCTGTTTTTCTAAAATTACACTGCCACCGCTATAGATAAAGCGGAAACTGACAATAGCACGTTGCATGTCCTTGTCGAAATATATAGAACTTGCTTTAGGATAAGTCTCATACTGCCAATATCCGCCCCAGTGTCCATAATGGATTTTTGCTGCTTGTGAAATAAAAATCTGTCTGTCTTTACTGTCTTTTACAGCAAATGCTTGATGCCCCATATCATAATCGATATACTCATCTCCAAGAAAGGCATCCAACAACTTTTTATATTCTTCCGTAATATAAACAATTTTTTTCCCCTCGAAAGAAACGGGTGGACGAAAATCCACAGCAGTGTCTATCATCGTGCATTCAACATTTAAATAAGGAGCATAAGAATCTTTTGAATAATGTGGTCCGTCGCAATGGAGTCTGCGAAGTCGTTCTAATTGTTCTTTTTGTCCTTCTGTATCCCCTGGCATTTCTTGACTAAGACGCGCCATGCAGAATGAATCTATCTCGGCTTTTTTATAAAGTATAAGTTCTACTTCATATATTCTCCATAATGAGCTTTGCACAATGAGGTATGGAACATCTCTGTACAAAGAGTCATTATACCAACCGACTTTTTCTGGTTGTAAAGGCTGATAAAAGGCCTCGAAAACCTTATATGCTTCGACCTCGTACTTGTTTTTGGCGTCTTTTTCGTTGGTTTTTACCTCTTCCGACCATCTGTCAAAAAACTGATACAATATTTCTGTAGAGTTTTCATTATAAGCTTCTTCCAACAATTTGGCCTGCTCAGGGCTTTGTGCAAAAGACACCATAGCCGCAAGAACAAGTCCTGCGGTTATGATATTTCTGATAAAGAAGTTGATATGTTTCTTCATAACTTCCAACTTAAAACTATCAACTATTCAAGATAGGTGTATCCGTAAAGTCCTGACCTGTAGTTTGACAAGAATTCTTTGCCTTCTTCAACGGTGATTTTCCCGTCTTTGACGCACTTGGTGACCCATGTCTCGACGGTGCGGACAAGTTTCTTCGGGCTATATTGCACATACTCCAATACGTCGGCAACGGTCTCGCCGTCAATGATTTGGTCGATGTAGTAGCCTTTCTCGTCAACGGAAACGTGCACGGCGTTGGTGTCGCCAAAGAGGTTGTGAAGGTCGCCCAAAATTTCTTGGTATGCGCCTACGAGGAACACACCAATATAATAGTGTTCCTTCTCGTTGAACGAATGCAGCGGTATGGTATGCTGTGTCGATTTGGCAACAAAGTTGGTTATCTTGCCATCGCTGTCGCAGGTAATGTCCTGCAAGGTGGCAAGATGCGTGGGATTCTCGTCCAGGCGTTGTATCGGTATGATAGGGAAGAGCTGGTCGATGGCCCAAAGGTCTGGAAGTGACTGGAACAGCGAGAAGTTGCAGAAATACTTGTCGGCCAGTAGCTTGGGCAACGAGGTGAAGTCCTCTGGCACACGTTTCAAGCTGTTGGCGATATGGTTCACCTCGCGTGCTATGCTCCAGAACAAACGCTCTATCTTGGCTCTTGACTTGAGGTCCAAAAGGCCTAGACTGAACAGGTTGAGGGCCTCTTCGCGTATCTCTTGGGCATCGTGCCATATCTCCAAGGAAGAGCTCTTGGTGAGTTCATCCCAAGAGTTATAAAGCTCCTTGATGAGTTCGTGGTCGTTTTCCTCAGGCTCTTCGTTGTCGTCCCATTCGGGCAATGAGGTCTTTTCAAGTACTTCGAAAATGAGTACTGAATGGTGTGCTGTCAAGGCTCGTCCCGACTCGCATATCACGTTGGGGTGTGGAAGCTCGTTCTTTTCGCAGGCGTCAACGATGGTGTAGATGGCGTTGTTGGCGTATTCCTGTATGCTGTAGTTAACAGAACTTGCGCTGCTTGAGCTGGTGCCGTCGTAGTCCACACCGAGACCTCCGCCCATGTCGACATATTCAATATGGTAGCCCATCTTGTAAAGCTGCACATAGAACTGTGCCGCCTCGCGCAGGGCAACGTTTATCTTCTTTATCTTGCTGACTTGGCTGCCTATGTGGTAATGCACCAGTTTCAGGCAGTCTTTCATGTCGTGCTCGTCGAGGAAGTCGAGAGCTTCGAGCAGTTCTGACGAAGTAAGGCCGAACTTGCTGCCGTCGCCGCCCGATTCTTCCCATTTGCCTGAGCCGGAGCTGGCCAGTTTGATGCGGACACCCAGGTTGGGTGTCACCTTCAAACGACGGGCAATCTTTGCCGTAGTCTTCAACTCGTTGAGTTTCTCGATGACGATGATGATCTTGCGACCCATCTTTTGAGCAAGGAGCGCCAATTCAATGAATTCCTCGTCTTTGTAGCCGTTGCAAACGATGAGAGAGTCGGAGTCGGTGCCGAGTGCTATGATGGCGTGAAGTTCCGGTTTGGAGCCAGCCTCAAGGCCTATGTTGCACTTCTTGCCGTGGCTGACAATCTCTTCGACAACAGGGCGCATCTGGTTCACCTTGATGGGCATAACAACAAAGTTCTGTCCAGTGTACTCGTATTCCTTAGCCGCCTCCTTAAAACAGGAGTCTATCTTGTTGATGCGGTCGTCCAAAATATCGGGGAAACGAACCAGAATAGGAGCGGAGACATCTCTGAGCGACAACTCGTCAACAAGCTCTGGAAGGTCGACAGATGCACAACCTTCTTTGGGTGTCACAATCATGTGGCCTTTCTCGTTGATTGAAAAATAAGTGCCGCCCCAACCTTTTACGTTGTAAAGGTCTTCAGAATCTTCAATACGCCATTTTCTCATCTTAAATCGCTGTATTTAAATTTGTTAGACAAAGATTTTATGCTATTAGCAGGGGCAAATTTATAAAAATATGTGGTTTATTGCTTTTTTTTCGGAAAAATATGCTGATTTTCTTACTTTTGTGGTTGTTTTTTTGACGCGAGACACGAAACGCGTATCACGAGTCACAAGTCTCGAAGTCACGCGACAATTTAAATTTAAAGTGATGAAAAACATACTGATAGCCGATGCCGGAAGTACAAAAACACAGTGGGTGCTGTTGAATGACAGCCATGAAAGTGTTTTATGCAATACAAAAGGGTTTAATCCCAACTACAACAGAATTGAGGAGTTGACAAATGACCTGAAGACTTCGTTGCATCCTGACTTTCAGCAAAATATCGATAGACTTTACTACTATGGCACTGGTTGTGGTAGCGAGAAAAACCGCTCCGTCGTGGCAGAGGCTTTGCATAGTGTTTTCGGTGACGCTCAAATCGAAGTGACGCACGACATGATGGCTGCAGCGCATTCCGTTTTAGGTCATAGCAAAGGAGTGGCCTGCATCTTGGGGACAGGCTCAAACGCATGCCTTTACGATGGCAAGTCAATAGTGAAGAACGCTGTCTCGCTAGGCTATATCCTTGGTGATGAAGGCGGTGGGGCCGACATTGGCTCACACTTGCTGCGCGACTATTTCTATGGCATAATGCCCGCCGATTTGCGCGAAAAATTTGGAAATCAGTATCACGTCACGCGTGAAGATGTAATACAAAAGGTGTATAGAGAGCCCGCCCCATCGGCATTCTTGGCTTCATTTACCAAATTTGCAGGACAAAACATTGACAATCAGTATGTTTACAATCTGTGTCATGCCTGCTTCTCCCGATTTGTCGACTACCACGTGCAGCCTCTCTGCGATGATTGTTGTGATGTTGGCTTTGTGGGTTCTGTGGCTTATTATTTCAGCGATATTCTAAGCAAATGCATAAGCGAGAAGGGACTTAACGTAACTAAAATTGTAAAACAGCCCATCACGGGTTTAATAGAGTACCATAGGCAACTTGATAATCAACGCTTTAAGATTTTTTCAAAAAAATAATCCGATTTTCAATTTAAAACATTTCTAAATTTAGTACCTTTGCGGTTGATAAGAGACATTGAAATGAAAGAGCTCCAAGATACGAATTTCATCACGGTGAAGAAGATTTTTACGGATTATCTGATAGAAAAGAACCTTAGGAAAACGCCTGAACGCTACACAATACTGAGAGAGATATATAATACAGACGGTCATTTCGACATCGACACACTGTATAACAGAATGAAAGCGAACCGTTATCAAGTCAGTCGAGCCACGCTATACAACACAATGGTTCTGCTAATTGACTGCAACCTCGTTATTAAGCACCAATTCGGCCATAACAGCGCCACCTACGAGCGTTCGTTCAAGTTCAAGCAGCACGACCACTTTGTCGATTTGGAGACGGGGCAGGTGCTGGAATACTGCGACCCGCGACTGCTTGAGATACAGAAATCGATAGAGGAGGAGCTTGGTGTTGAGATTTCGCACCACTCTTTGATTTTTTATGGTAGAATTTTGAAAAAATAAATTATTGTTATGAACAAGATAGATATACTCCTCGGACTGCAATGGGGAGACGAAGGTAAAGGAAAAGTTGTTGACGCTCTGACATCACGATATGACATCGTGGCACGTTTCCAGGGCGGCCCCAACGCCGGTCACACAATAGAGTTTGACCACAAGAAGTTCGTTTTGCACAACATACCGTCGGGCGTGCTGACACCCGGATGCATCAATGTTATCGGTAACGGTGTTGTGATAGAGCCCTACATACTGCGTGGAGAGATTGAAAACCTTGAAAAAGAAGGACTTAACCTGCACGACACGCTTCTCATATCAAACCGCGCGCACCTGATATTGCCTTCGCACCGTTTACTTGACGCTGCCAACGAGCAGAGTCTGGGCAAAAAAAAGATAGGCTCCACTCTGAAAGGCATCGGGCCTACCTATACCGACAAGACTGCCCGTCGTGGTCTGCGCATAGGCGACATAGCCTCGCCCGACTTCAAACAAAAATATAACGACTTGAAACAGAAACACGTCACCCAGGCTTCGTTCCTCGGATTCAACATGGCTGGATTCTGTCTCGAGGGTATCCCATTCGACGAATACGAGAAACTGTGGATGGAGAGCATCGAGTATTTGCAACAGTTCAAGTTCATAGACAGCGAATACTACCTCAACGAGGCTCTCGACAACGGCAAGAAGATTCTCGCAGAAGGTGCTCAAGGCTCTATGCTCGATGTTGATTTCGGAAGTTATCCTTTCGTGACCTCTTCAAGCGTCACAGCTGCTGGGGTATGCTCTGGACTTGGTGTCGCCCCGAGCCGCATAGGAAGAGTGTTCGGCATTTTCAAGGCTTACTGCACCCGTGTAGGTACAGGTCCGTTCCATACCGAGCTTTTCGACGAGGTTGGCGAGACACTGCGCAAAAACGGTCGTGAGTTTGGTGCCACCACAGGCCGTCCGCGCCGCTGCGGTTGGCTCGACCTGCCAGCACTGAGATATGCAGTGATGATAAACGGCGTCACCGACCTTATGATGATGAAACCCGACGTGATGGACGACTTTGCCACCATAAAAGCTGCTGTAGCTTACGACATCGACGGTAAAGAGTCGCAACAGTTGCCTTTTGCAGCCTGCACAAACGCCCTGACACCTGTTTACAAAGAGTTCCAAGGCTGGCAGCAGAAACTGACGGGTGAGATTCCACAAAAACTTGAGGAATACATCAAGTTCATCGAAGACTATACCAAAACGAGGGTTTCGTTCGTATCGTATGGCCCCGACCGCACTGAGTCGATATACAGAGAGAATTTCTGACAGTGAGGTATATCATTTTCTACTATATCCTTATCATCAACCTTGTCACGTTGATTGTCTTTGGCATCGACAAATACAAGGCCAAGAGGAAATTATGGCGCATTCCAGAAGCCGCACTTTTCATACTATCCATTGCCGGAGGCAGCTTGGGGGCATTATGCGCGATGTTCCTCTTTAACCATAAGACAAAGCACTGGTCGTTTTTGATAGGGATACCTTTGATATTAGTGCTACAGATAGCTTTAACCGTCATTTTAGTGATGCGATGAGAACCATACGACACACCACAGCCAAGGACATTCCAACCCTGCTTAGGCTTGCCGATGCAGGACGTGCCATTATGCGTGGCACTGGCAACATGGAGCAATGGATAAACGGCTATCCATCGATAGAAGACTTCGAAGATGACATTAAGCAGGAAATAGGCTACATTATAGAGGAAGACGGCACTCCTGTGGCAATGTTCGCTTTCATGCCAAGTCCTGAGCCAACATACCTTAAGATATATCAAGGCCAATGGCTGAACGACGAGCCCTATCATGTTGTTCATCGACTTGCTGCCTTGCCGTATTCCAAGGGCATTTTCGACACAGTGATGGAGTTTGCCGAGCCACAAACCAGCAATATACGCATCGACACACACCACGACAACGTGATCATGCGACACCTTTTGGAGAAGCATGGTTTCATTTACTGCGGCATAGTCTATATGCAGAACGGTGACGAAAGAGTTGCTTATCAGAAAGTTATAAAACAATGACACTGACTATGACGATGACTGCGGGACACGGAACTACGAGACACGAGTGTCCTTTTGGTTCCACGTGTCACGAAGTCTCGTGTAAAACTATGACTTATGAACATTGAGGAGTTGCGCGACTTCTGCCTCTCGCTTGGCGACGATGTTGAAGAGAAAACACCCTTTGTGAAGTTCAAGGGTGGCGACTCGGTGCTGGTTTTCTACGTCTGCGGACACATGTTCTGCTTCTTCGACATGGACCAATTCGATGTTGTCAGCGTGAAATGCCAGCCCGAAAAAATCATCACGCTGCGCGAGGAACACCAATGGATTGGCGACCCGTACAACGAGAGCAACAAGCACTGGCTTGGTATTAGGATAAGACAAGCCGATAACGAAATGGCTCGACAACTTGTAAGGAATTCTTACGAGATAGTGAAGGAGAAATACACTCCCAGACACAGATTTGTGTAGTTTTCTACTTTTCTTCGCACTTGTTTGTGTAAAACCACCTCACTCTGCAACGCATGTTCTGCTTGATGTTGCCGGCATAGAGCCACGAGTCGGTAAAATGGAGGTTACCGTATGGGAAGAAGTTGGCAAAAGCCTCCATATAGCATATATTGGGGTCTATCTCAGGGCACACCATCACATGATTAACAAGATGACCGCACACGGTATGCGGCAGCAAAATAACGCTGTCGGCATTGTCGTTGAAACGAGCCATGCCAAGATGCAGTTCGGCAGGCGCAAAGACGGTGTCGTCCGACCATATAAGCGGATTAATTCCAGCCGCATCACCGGCAAACATCGGCGAGACGGCATTGATGTCGGTCACGGAGTTGAACACAACAAGTTTGCCCGTTACGCTGTCTCTGACAGGGTCAAGCTGCGGATAGGCATCCAACTCGGCCTGAGTGACCGCTGTTCCAATGCAATAGGCTGCCAGCATAAGGTCACGCTGTTCGTTGGAGAGCCCTTTCTTCAACAGTTCCACAATCACCTGCGAGCCTTGGCTGTGTCCGACAAGGAAAAAAGGCCTACCTGCGTTGCAATGCTCCATATAATAGTCGAAAGCGGCTTTCGCATCGGTATATGCAACGACAAGAGCGTCAGCCAAGATGTTTTGGGACTGGTTGTAAGTCTCGAATATCATCTGTCTGTAATAAGGTGCGTAAAAATTGCACTCGTCATACAGCAGCTTGTTGAACAGTTGGTTTTCGTTTGCCAAAAGCCTTGTCTCATTATTGGTAATATCGGCATTCCATGATGAGCCATTGTCCTCATACGATACCATCGTGACAGTGGGGTAGATATAAAAGATGTCGGCAGGCTTGCCTTCCCCACCCAGCGAATACCAGTAAGACGAATCGGAATAGTCTATCTCTGAAATAGTTCTATTTTTCTTGTTTTCGGTTTTGCACGACGAAAAGACGGCAAAAACAACTAATAAAATGTATAAATATCTGTTTTTCAACATAATGATTTAGATTTTGTTCTGCAAATGTAGCATTTTTTCGTTCATGCAATCTAAATGTGACACTTTCAATCCAACAAGTTTTATTATATTTGCGAAAATTTACGAATATGGCAAAAAAGAAGAAAATAAAGAACACACTGAGCGTGTTCACAAGCACAATATTGAGCATATATGCCGCCAACCCGTTCAAGCCCATGAACTACAAGCAGATTTGCAAGGCGATGGGAATAAAAGACCTTGCCGGGAAAGATGTCGTTTATAACTTGCTTATCGACTTGAAAGACCAAGGCAAACTTGTCGAGGCCCGTCCTTACAGTTATGTGCTGAGCGACGCCACTCGCGCCGAGTATGCTCCGAAACCTCAATATATAGAAGGTGTGGTTGACATGAAATCGACGGGCAAAGCCTACGTAGTCCCCACCGACGGTTCCGAAGACATTTTCATTGCTGCAAACAACACTGGCAAAGCCCTGCATGGCGACTTGGTGAAGGTGGCACTGTTTCCGAAACGAAAGAACAAGAAGAGCGAAGGCGAGATTGTGGATGTGATAGAGCGTCGTACTGCCAACATAGTCGGAGTGCTGCACGTCAGCAAGTCGGGCAACTACGCATACGTCACACCTGACGCTGAGAACATGCCTGTAAACATTTACATCCCTGCAAACCTGCCCAAGGAAGCCCGCGATGGCTACAAAGTCATGACAAGCATAACGGAATGGCCCGACGGCGCACGCAACCCCTTGGGTGAGATAACAAAAGTGCTTGGCAAGCCAGGCGAGAACGAGGTGGAGATGGAGTCGATACTGGCATCACACAACTACCCAATCGAATTCCCCGAAGATGTCGAAAAAGAAGCTGCAGCAATCGAAACGACCATAAGCAAGGAAGAGCTGAAGAAACGCCGCGACTTCCGCAAAGTGTTCACTATAACAATAGACCCCGCCGATGCTAAGGACTTCGACGATGCCGTGTCATTGCAAAAAATGCCCAACGGCCACTGGGAAGTGGGTGTGCACATTGCCGATGTGTCGCACTATGTGAGACCTGGTAGCGCGATAGACAAGGAAGCGTTGAGCCGTGGCACCTCAGTATATCTTGTTGACAGGACTATCCCAATGCTGCCCGAAAAACTTTGTAACAACGTGTGCTCACTGCGTCCCGACGAGGAAAAACTGACATTCTCCGTGGTCTTTGAAATGGACGACAATGCCAAGATTTACGACCACTGGATTGGCAAGACCATCATAAAATCGAGCCGTCGCTATGCATACGAAGAGGTTCAAGCCATGATTGAAGGCGGCGATGGCGACTACAAAGAACAAATCCTTGTCCTTAACGACTTAGCCCACAAGCTGCGCGACAAACGCATCGCCCTAGGATGCATCAACTTCCACACCGAAGAGGTCAAGTTCGTTCTTGACGAAAACGCACATCCAATTGACACCTACGTACGCGAACAGAACGAGTCGCACGAGCTGATTGAGGACTTCATGCTGCTCGCCAACCGCACCGTAGCTGAGACATTCGGCAAGCCTACAAGCAAGTGGAGAAACCACACCTTCGTATATAGAATACACGACGAGCCAAACCCGGAGAAGCTGAACAACTTCCTGCATCTCATCTCACGCTTGGGCTACACAATGAACATCAGCTCAAGGCAGTCGCTCGTCAAGTCCTACAACAAACTCTTCGAGGACGTTGAGGGCAAAGGCGAGAAAAAACTTGTCGAGACGGTTGCTCTGCGAACCATGGCAAAGGCTGTCTATAGCACCGAAAACATCGGGCACTATGGCTTGGCCTTCGACTACTACACCCACTTCACCTCGCCCATACGTCGCTATCCCGACCTTATGGTACACCGCCTCATAGAACGTTATCTTATTGAAAACCAACCTTCTGTCAGCAAGAAAGAATACGAAGAGATGTGTCTCCATGCCAGTGACATGGAAAAACAGGCCGAGGAGATGGAACGCCAGTCGGTGAAGTACAAACAAGCTGAGTATCTGCAAGACAAGATAGGAATGGTATTTGAAGGCCTTGTGTCGGGCGTGAGCAAATGGGGTGTTTTCGTTGAGCTGAAAGACAACAAGTGTGAGGGTATGATACGCTATGAGGACATCCCAGGCGACTACTACTTCCTTGACGAGGACAACTTCCGCATCATCGGCCAAACCACAGGCACCACCATACAACTTGGCGACGAGGTCAAAATACGCGTCAAGAGTGTTGACCTGTTCAAACACCGAATGGACTTCGAGCTGGCGAGTCTGCCGAAGAAAGCTAAAAAGAAAGGGAAGAAGTAGTTTTACTGTCTCAACCCGATTAGCGACAAGGGATTGATGCGCGTAACGCGCTCAATATCAGATAGCTTAAGTAGCTTTTTTATTATCTCGTTGAGTTGGTTTGTGTCGGTCACGAAAAATGCTATTGTGGCCTCGACTAGGTTGTTGCTGGACTCCATCCTGATGGAATTCATGCTGATTTTCATTTGTCTCGACAACAGTTCAGTGATGCGGTTGAGCAGTCCGATGTTGTCTTTGGCGGTAAGCCTGATCCATGCTATGTATTTCTTCCCGGCAGCAGGATGCCAAGGCGTGTTAAGGATCTTGTTGCCGTTGGTGGCCATCATGGCGTTGGCTTTGATGCAGTGCGGCTGGTGGACTTCTATCTTTCCATTCTCGAGCTGGAATTGCACTACTTCATCGCCTGGGATAGGTGTGCAGCACGGTGCGACGATGTATTTGCCGCTCTCGTCTTCGCCTTCTTTTTTCTTCTTGCCTCCGCCAAACAGACCGAAAGTGATATAGCGCAGAATGGACGAACCGTTGTCGTTGTCGTCTTTGAGAGCCTCCACGATGGTGTTTATGTCAATCTTGCCGATGGCGACATAATAATAGAAATCGGTCGTTTTGGTGATGTCCTTGGCCTTCATGATGCGGGCTCTGTTATCCTTCGACGCGTCAAGATGGAGCTCTTCCATGATGCGGCGATACTGTTCCTTGCCTTTTTCGCGGAAGCCTGCCCTGAAGTCTTTTATGGATTCCTCGAGTTTTGAACGGGCGTATGCCGACTTCACGTATTCAAGCCATTCGCTTTGCGGCACCTGATCGGGCGAGGTTTCAATCTCGACCTGGTCGCCCGACTTCAGCATATCGCCAATGTTGCATGGCTTGCCGTTGATTTTTGCCGACACAAAATGGTTGCCGACCTCTGAGTGGATATAATATGCGAAATCGAGTGGGGTAGAGCCTTTAGGGATGCTCTTTAGGTCGCCTTTTGGGGTGAAGACAAACACCTCCTCAGCAAAGAGGTCGCGATGGAATTCGTCGATGAGATTTTTCAGTGAGTCGTTCTCGTATTTGTACTTCATTATCTCCTTGTCGCGGTTAAACCAAATGTCGAAGCCGCTTTCGGTGTCTTTGTCAGTCTTGTATTTCCAGTAGGCCGCATATCCGCGCACGGCTATGTCGTGCATGCGCCTTGACCTGATCTGCACGCATACCCATCGTCCCACTTTGCTCATAAGCATTGCGTGCAGCGACTCGTAGCCGTTCAACTTAGGGGTAGAAATCCAGTCGCGCAGTCTCGGGGTGTTGGAGGTGTAGAGTTTCGACATGATGGCATATACCTTCCAGCACTCAATGTTCTCGGTCTCCACAGGACAGTCGATGATGATGTTGAACGAGAAGAGGCCGTCAATCTCGTCAATGGTTTTGTTCTCGCTGTCCATGATGTGGATGATGTCGCTCGTCGATTTCTTCACCAGTTCAGTCTCTATGTTTATGCCATATTTCTCGCACTCTGCTATGACGGGCTGTATGAAGTCGATCATGATTTTTTTTCGTGGCTCGCGCAGCTCTTCTATCTTTTGGCTCACGAATTTGTATTTCTCGGGATAAAGATATTTCATCGAGAGGTCGCCAAGCTCTGTTTTTATGTAGTATAGGCCCAAACGGTAGGCTAGAGGTGCGTAGAGGTAGTTGGTCTCGGCGGCAATCTTCATCTGTTTGTGCGCGGGCATTGAGTCGAGGGTGCGCATGTTGTGAAGACGGTCTGACAGCTTCACGAGTATGACACGTGTGTCGTAGTTGAGCGAGTCGATGATCTTCTTGAAACTCTGTGCCTGGATGGACTCTTTCGTGTCGTTCTCGTTTGTCTTGCTTATCTTGGTGAGTCCGTCGATGATGCGTGCCACATTGGGGTCGAACATTTCTTCTATCTCTTGCAGGGTGTGTGGTGTGTCTTCGACCACGTCGTGCAGCAGGGCGCAGATGATGGATGTACGGCCCAAGCCTATGTCGCCGGCGGCTATGGTGGCCACTTCGATGGGGTGGAAGATATAGGGCTCGCCTGACTTGCGTTTCTGTCCGGCATGAGCCTCCACAGCGAAGTCAAACGCCTTGTTCACATCGGCAATGTCTTGTGGCTCTTTGCGCGTCTGCCACGCATTCATAAGGATTTCGCGCCGCCGCTCTATCTCGGCCACCTCCGACTCGGTGTATTGTGAAAAGTCAGCCATAAGCAAGAGAATTTCCCGCAAAATTATGCATAAAGTTTCGCAACTTCAACTTTTTTACAGATTTTTTTTGCAAAAGCCTTTCTCCGCGGGGGAAATTAATTCTTGATGCGACCTTCATACCGTGGCTATCAATAAAAAAAAATATATCATACTCAAAAAAATCACGCAAAACCCATAACTCGTATGAAAAATGTTGTTCCACTTGCAAAAGTGATATGACTTTTGTGTTTTGAAATAGCGCCGAAATGTTTTCCATTGTATAACACGCAAAATTTTCTTAATTTTGCACTGCAAAACCGTTTCACCATGCAGGAAACCACCATCAAACCATTGGGAAAGACAAGAATCAGCGTGAGGCTGCCGTTTGAGCCTCGCAGGAAGCAGGTGTTCTATTACGACCCGCAGGGCAACTCGCCCGTCTCGCAGGAGATAGGGGAGCGCGTAAGCGAGATAATGGCTTTCTTTGCGGATGAAGGCTACGAGTTCTGCTTTTTCCCCGAGATTGCAAAGCGGATTACAGAGGATTGCGTGCGCTACAGGTTCCCGGCATGGAACGGTGAGCCGCTGAACGAGGTGGGCAACGATGCGTTGAAACCCTACATAACCGAAGAAGACCAGGATATTGGCCCGTGCTTCATCCACTTTTCAGGGACAGACGAATTCAACTGCTTTAATCTATACAACACCGAGACATACCCGCTCGACACGCAACTGGCATATTACAGGGAAAACCTGGCACAAGCGGACAAAGACTCGGATGGCGACATCAGATTCTCGGTAGCGAGAGAAGACAAAAACTTGTATCAGGCCTGTGAGAAGAAGTTGGTCCTGGCGGACGAGCTTTTCGAGACCGACTCGGCAAAACTCTCGAAGGAGATAATGGCGATGGTCGAGAGTCTGCACCAGCAGGGGGTGGGAGAGGTCGTGCTGCGCTGCATGGTGCCTGTCAAAGACAAGCTGAGCCGTGTCGTCATCACGCCGAACTACGACATCATGCTGCCCGACTACGGGAGCGAGCCGATAGAGATGTCGCCGCTGCCCAAAGCGCTGTTTCTGCTGTTTCTGAGGCACGAGGAAGGCATCTTTTTCAAGGATCTGGTGGATTACAGGGAGGAGCTGAAAGCCATCTACACAAAGCTGACAAACAGAGTCAGTGCGACTGTCGTCACACGGAGCCTCGACAGCATCACCGACCCGACCAATAACGCCGTCAACGAGAAGTGTTCGCGCATCCGTGAAGCTTTCGTCAAGCGCATGGACGAGCGCGTGGCGCAGCATTATTTCATCACTGGCTCTAAAGGCGATGTCAAGCGCATCATCCTTCCAAGAGATTTGGTGGAGTGGGAGTGTGAGATATAAAACCACAACAGACGGCACTTCTGGAGAGGCCTAATTCCTCTCAATATCCGTCTATTGGGGATTTCAACAGCAAAGACAACCTTTTTTAGCAAGCGGAAAGTGTCCAGAAACCTTACTTTACATCTGTCGTCCTTTGGCGATCAACGCCTTTAGTTCTTCTTCAACGGTAGGTAGGCCGTTCTCTTTGCGTTTTTCGTTCTCAATTGCCAGTATCTCTTTCATCTCCTCGTTGCCCTTCTGGGCCATATCCACTGTTACCGCCCAGTGCATTGCTTCCATGTATTCCATTTCTGTGAAGTAGTATTTTTCCGCAAAATAAAGGCAACAAAACAACCCGTGCAAGTAAAATCGGTTTGCAAGGCTTGCAAAGCAATAAACACTTGACAAGGATGGTGTCGCTGAAGTATCTTTGCCAGTCGTTGACAAATATATACAAACAGTATAACTTTAAATGAGATAAACTATGAGAACCAAGGAAGAGACAATAGCCTTGATGAAAGAGATAACACAGCAAATCAACAAGATGAGCAACAGGGAATATCTCGACAAGATGAAGGAGGCAATGGCATACTGCAGAGAGCAGAAACTCCTTCCAAAGTGGGATGGAAAAAGAGAGAGCATGCAGGATGTGGCGTATCGTGCAATAATTAATATGGAACTTGACAAGTCTTCGGATTGGCCAATGGAAAAAATTAGAGCCTCACTGAGGATGATAGACAAGAAAATCAACATAATGAGCAACGCAGAGTATCAGGAGAAGGTAAAAGAGGCTCTTGCATATTGCAAAGAACACGATTTGATGTCACAGAAGCGATGGGAGAATCCCGACAAATACAAACTGGAATATGATGCAGTAGTGACAATGGAGATGGACAAGTTATTAAGACATGCGCCACAAGAACAGAAGCAGGCAGATAACGACATGGATATAAATCATGTGTAAGCAATAAACTAACACAAACCATAAAAACATTAGACCTTCATACCGAGGCTATCAAGAAATAGATGCATATCGTATTCAAAAAAATCACGCAAAAAACATAAGTCGTATGAAAAATGTTTGTACTTTTGCAAAAGTGATATGACTTTTGTAAAAACATTGAACCTATGAAGCGTGATTTCATAAATGACTTGCTTGTTTGGCGCGACAATCCGCGTCGCAAGCCCTTGCTTGTAACAGGTGTGCGTCAGTGCGGCAAAACACACACATTGAAGGAGTTCGGGGCGGCATGCTTTGATAATGTATGCTATGTCAATTTTGAGTCCAACAGCCATTATGCCTCCATATTCGATTATGATTTTGATGTGAAGCGCATCATTAAAGAGATAGAACTTATTGAGCAATGCAAAATAACCGCAGGAAAGACACTCCTTATATTTGATGAGATACAAGAAGCTCCGCGTGCCATCACAGCGTTGAAGTATTTTTGCGAGGACATGCGCGAACTTCATGTGGCCTGTGCGGGCTCGCTTCTGGGCGTGGCATTGAAGAACGAGAACATCGCCTTCCCCGTGGGTAAAGTGAACCGTTTGCAGATGCATCCTATGAGTTTCAAGGAGTTTGTCGTGGCCAATGGGCATGAGAACTATATCGAACTGATGGCAGACTGGAATGAAGGACGCGAAATACCGGAGGCCTATGCCTGCCCACTTGAACATCTTTTGAAAGAGTATTATATCGTAGGGGGGATGCCCGAGGCAGTTCAGGAGTATGTTGATTCTCACGATTTCAAGACGGTGCAGGCCATACAGGATGAAATACTGGCCGACTATGCCGACGACTTCTCAAAACACGCTCCTATAGCCGAGATAGAGAAGATTCGTCTTGTGTGGGAATCCATTCCAAAGCAACTCGCAAAGGAGAACAACAAATTCGTGTTCTCGCATGTGAAAGAGGGCAAACGCGCCCACGAGCTGGAGGCTGCCTTGCAATGGCTCAAATACTCTGGACTTGTTTATTTGCTGGAACTTGTTCAGGATGCCGAAATTCCGCTTGAGGCCAATGCTGATGCCACATATTTCAAAGTTTACATGTCTGACTGTGGGCTCCTGTGCCGCAAGTTGGGGATTGGATACAATGACTTCTTTGGAGGAACCGAAACGCTCAAAACTTTCAAAGGTGCTGTGGTGGAGAACTATGTCATGAACGAGCTTGTTTGTTCGGGAAAGAAATCCTATTTCTGGCGGTCGGGCAACACTGCGGAACTGGACTTCCTGTTTGAAAAGGACAGAGAGGTGGTTCCTGTGGAAGTGAAAGCGGCAACCAACACACAGGCAAAGAGTTTCAGACTTTTTTGCAAAAAATACAAGCCTCGCAAAGGCTATAAATTGTCGCTTAAAAACATGGCTGTAAATGATTGCGAGGGTACGATGATGACAAGTCTTCCTCTCTATTTGACATGGAAGATATAGATTTCACCTTTCGACAATGAAAGGGAAGTTGCTATGCCGATTCAACGGTGGCGCACAGACCGAACAAGCCCCGGCGCTCGTTTCTGTGACAACTTCCCTGAACCAATCCGGGAGGTATTGACAACCGTGAGGACGGGCAATCCCTCATACATTCTCTCTCGTCAGAGTCGGCGTCAGCCCTTTCCACTCTTACGGTTGTTTGTTTAGCACCCGAAACCGCAGTTCAGAGGGACGAATCTCAACCATACAACTGCTGCAATCCGCCTCCATAGAGCGAAGGTGCGTCGCTATACGAGATAATACAGCATAGCGTTTCTTCGTTTTCCCAAGGTTCGCGGACGGTGAAAAATCCGTGTTTGTCGGGCTGCTCTATAATTGTGCCGATTCGGGTGTTCTGCGATTTTGTTAGCACGGGTAAAACCGATGCAATCTGGGTTGAATAGCAGTCTGCGTCAAATATATTGTCAATTTGACTGATGTTGGTTCTGTGCTCGCCCTCGCTGTCCACCCAGGGTTTGTTGAGCCATTGCCCGACAGTCTCGTTTTGTGCCAATTGTGACAGAATGAACGATTTAAGTTCGTTGAAACGACTCTTTTCAACATCGTCGAAGCGGATTACACTTATTCTGTAGCTAGCCTTTGGAATGTTAAGCAGGCTGTTCTCCTCAATCTCGCCGTGGATGTTCACCTCGTCCACAATCGACTTTAGAATGTCGATAGTTGAGATTTCCAGACTATCGACAGCGTCTAAAATCTGAGTTGTTTTGCTTTTGTCCAACAAGTTGTCTGCAATATAATCTGCAATTGCCTTGGGGGTCAGATTTCCGAACTGTTTGATGTAGCGGATACGGCCTGGTCTGCCAAGAAGGTTCTCGTCAAGATTCAGTTTGTTGGTGGTCAGAATGTAGAGTTTTCTAGTCTCGTTATAAACGCCATCAATCATTTTAAGGAGCATTTCGCTGTCTTCGTTGAAAGTCTTTTCTGCCTCATCAATCAGCATCACACATTCAAAACAAAGTGATTGCACAAAATCGACCAAGCCGTCGTATGGCTCGTTGACAATAAGAACCGGCATGTCAAGCCTGTTGCTCATTATCTTTGAAGCGATGGTCTTGCCAGTGCCTTTAAGACCGTTGAAAATCACCCCGAGATTTTTGTTGCCTTTGACAAACACGTCTGATTTCCAAGTCACCTCGATTTTTTTCATAATGTCTTCAACGTCAAGGTCGTAAATCTTGAAGTTGAATGTGAATTTGTCGTCAATTTTGCGTAGGCCAAGACGCGAGCCTCCCATGCTCTTCTGTTCGTACACCTGAAACACTCCCATTCCCGGAGAGGAATGCAGAGTGGTGTCTCCAGGTATTGGGTAGAAAACACCAGTTTCCTTAACCCATTTCTGTTTTACTTCCATTTCTTTTCCTTATTTATTGTTTCACAACAATTTAACAATATCATAATCTTCCTTCTTCTGAGCAAATTCTGCCTATGGTCGAATTGCGTTGCAAAGATACACACACCACAGCGCAGTCTATTTGCGTAGTTGAGAAAAAATGGGGTTGATGATGATTATTTTTTCTTCACCAATTCCAACACTTCTTTCGGAGTTAACCCGTCAAGTTTTGATTCTATTTTCTTCCTTTGTTCATTAGCGGTAATAGCGCCTTTGCCTTTGAGCCATTCAGTGAATTTTTCGGCATTTTTGATTGATTTAACAGCATCTGTATTATTATCTTTTACAATATCTCGGGCGTGTTCGATGTCAGAAATGAACTTCTCTAACAATGTTTTACCTTCACTGATAACGTTGATTTCTCCGTTGTTGTCAAGTGCCCATGAAATTATCTCTTTTTTAAACTTCCATTCGGCAGGTGTTGTCTTCCATACAAAAATAGTTGATGTCCAGATTGCGCTGTATCAATGTGCTGTAGTCATCACAACCCTGCGCTTTAAGATATTCAAGGACCTGTTTTGTGGCTTTCCAGTTTCTTTTTTCAGAAAACTGAATCCACCAAAAAGCGTTGTCAAGATGTTCTTCTTTGTCTTTCTGTGAAAATGCCTCCAGTGAACTTTTCACGTCATTTACGGTTCCGTCAGGCAGTGTGCTCATTTTAAACTCATCATCAAGAAACAATCCCATATCGTCCCAAAAGAAATGAACCTGAAAAACTTGAACCTCACCGTCTGATAAGGATTCGTCAATATCTATGGCTATGTTTAAATTGATACAATTAAGATATCTTGTTTCTAAATCATTGCCTTCAAAGTGTTTAACAAGATTGTACAAATCGTGAGGATTAATTTTTGTATGGCTGTTGGTACTGATTTTAAGCATATACTCCCATGATGAGTTGTAGCAGCCTAATGTTTTCATTTTTTCGAGGCATGTTGTAATTGGTTTTTCACCATTTGCTTTGCATATTCTGGCGGAATAGATATAAGTGTATTCGTCTTCAAAATGCTCAAGGACTTTTTGAGGCATTTCAACCACCTTGCAGTCTGTAAATATTTTCCTGATGCTCTTATATGGTATTCTGCTCAACCTAACCCACTGACCATAGGCAAAGCAGTCCCTGTCGCTTTCCTTCTTTTCGATTGGTTCGACGCACAACAGGACATCCCTGTTTTGATCTTCTCCAAGATTGTATGGGATGAGAGGATACTTGTCCTCGGCTATATCTTCCACATCGGTAAGAATTTTGTCAAGATTGTGGTTGTAGTAGTGGAATTCATCGCCTTTTCTCACATAAATCACATCACAGTCATTGCCCCAATCGATGATTTCGTCATACGCTGCTGGAAGTAGAATGCTGCCGTCGCTGTTTTTCAAGCCTAACATGCCTTTTTCATAGAAACGGTAATCATTTTCCATATCGGGGCAATCAGACGAACTACCTGTTTTATAAAAGAACACGTGCCGTGTCCCATAATGTGCATATACAAAATCAGTGCAAAACTCTATTTGATCGTACTTTGGTTTCAGGACTATTTCTCCGGATGGTGATTTAAGTCCAAGCAGACCTTCCTTTTCAAATATTACGGCTGATTTGGCGCGTTGCCAAAAACTCCTGGTTTCTTCGTTTACAATTTGTGTTATCATACTCTCTCTCTTTTTTTGGTTAACCTCTCTTATCTTGCTAATTTACTCATCCTTTAACCACTCCAACAGGATACAGTGTCTCAATAATCCTCACCAAATCGGCTTGATTCCGCATGACGATGTCGATGTCCTTATAGACGCTGGGGGCTTCGTCCAACTGGGTTTGCTGGGTGATGGAGTGGACTATGCCTTGGCGGTTCATAAACTCGATTTCTTGTTCAAGATTGAGCTTGCGGATGGCTTCCTTACGTCCCATCACACGACCCGCGCCGTGGGAACAAGACATGAAGCTCTCGGGGTTGCCCAAGCCTTCAACGATGTGAGAGTGTGAGCCCATAGAGCCAGGAATGATACCGATTTCGCCCTTGTAGGCTCGGGTTGCACCCTTGCGGTGGACGATGACATCCTGACCAAAGTGATGCTCCCAAGCGGCGTAGTTGTGGGCGATGTTGATCATCGGCTCGAAGGTGGCCGAACGGACTTGTTTGCGGATGATGTCGCAAATGCGGGTCATCATCAGCCTGCGGTTAGCCAGGGCGAACTCTACGCAATACTTCATCTCGTTGAAGTAGTCTTTAGCGTATTGGGACTCGATGGGCAGGAACTCCAGCCCGGGGACGGTCTCGGAATACCAAAGCTCGTTCCAGTGCTTGGCAATCTTGCCGTAGTGGTCGGCAATCTTCTTGCCGATGTTACGGCTGCCGGAGTGAATCATAATCCACAGGGCATCGTCCGAAGCGGCACGTTGCAGTTCGATGAAATGGTTGCCGCCGCCAAGGGTACCTATTTGCAGCAAAGCCGACTTGTAGAGACCTTTCATCATAGGCATGGCCTCGATGTCGAAGTCTTGTGGCATCAAGGTTTCGTCCTGCGGCTTATCGTGGTGGTCGAAGCCGACGGGAATGGCCTGATAGATTTTGGCGATGATTTTCTCAATGGTGGAACGATGGATGCGCTTGGCATTGATGCTGGTCTTGACCGCGCACATGCCGCATCCTATGTCCACGCCCACGGCATTGGGGACGATGACTCCCTTGGTGGCCAACACGCCGCCGATGGGCATTCCCAGACCTGCGTGAGCATCTGGCATTAGTGCCACATGATGGTAGGCGAATGGCAGCGAAGCCAAGTCAATGGCTTGCTCCAAAGCGGTGTTTTCTATATCGGTGACCCACATCTTGATTGGGACCTTGTTTCCAGTAATGACTTTCATTTTTTGTTACAATTTAAAGAAGGGCAAGGCAACAGGCGGAAAGAGCCGATTAATAGCTGTTTCAACAGCCGAGCCAATTCAAGCGAAGTATCTCTTTCCTACGGCACTTGCCCTTTCGTTATCAAATCTTCGTATTGCTTATTTCCTTAATGGCGTTGCTGCCACCTTCGATGGCTTCGAGGACATCAAAGACCTTGTCGCTCCAACCGGCAATCAGATAGACATCCTTCTCGGTCATTGACAACGGCATCTGGCCATAGCCAGCCAAGTCGAACAGGTACAGCTTGGCGTTGGGTGCAATGGCCTTGTAGCAGTGCCATTCCTTTTTCAAACTATCACCGTCGTTATAGCTATTCCACATTTGGCAATCGGTGAACATCATCACCTTGTCCATGACCATGTTCTGCTCAATCAGCCAATTGATGACCAAGTAGCCATTGGTGCTGTAACCTACCTCGCCTTCACGACGATGCAGTTCCATCGTGTTGGCAAGGATGCCCGTGGAAGGCAGGTTGATGGCTTTCCAGGTGTTACCGAACATACCGCTCACAACCTGAGCGCAGCGGTTCTTTAGCAACATGGCCAACAACAGGCCGATGTCGTAAAGCTCCACCTTGCTTCGGGCACTGATGCTATGTTGCATGGAACCCGAAACATCGCAGGCGAGCAGCACCTTTTCGTCGGCACCAAAGCCCTTGATATTGATTGCCGAAGACAGCGTTGCCAGTTCCAATGCAGAAAGCACGGCTGCCGTTGAAGGAGAAGCGATTCGTCGAACTTCTCGGTAAGCGGCCAAGTAGCGGAACGGCAGCTGCTTGGAGTTGGCCACGGCATCGGGGTCTTTCAGCGTGTCGCATACACGACCGATGTGGTCGTAGCTGACGTTGCTCTCCAAGATGTTGCGAAGGTTGCGCATGAGTGCCATGTAGCCGACCTTGCCGCTGTCAATGAGTTCTTCCCACTTGGCGCGAAATGCCTGGGCGCGTTGCTCATCGTTCTCAAACTTGGTCTGGCCCAATGCCGACAACTCGGTTTCCCAAGTGTAGGGAACAGCCAGGCTCTTGTTGGTAATTTTGTCGAAGAGTGCTTGCTGCGTTTCGTTTTTCGCTTTTGGATGGACGAGGAACAGAGCATCGCGCAAAGTCACTTCTAGTCCGTCGCGGTTGTACTTGGCGAACTGGTATTCATCGAAGCGGTTGAACGCCTGTTGCAAGCCTACCTGAATCTGATGGGAGAGCTTCGCGAGCTTCTTCCTTTCATCCTTTGAAGGATTGCGTGACTGATAGCAAGCAAGCAACTCGGCGATTTCATCGGCACGGAGCACGGTCTGCGCCACGGCGCGACTTACAAGGTCGTCGCCGCTGTGTACCTTTGCCAGCTCTACGAGCAGGAGCAACGGCACCGAGCGTAGATACATCTTGGTACGGGTGTAGACTGCCAGCTGGGCCACAAACAAGGGGGCAACCTTGGCTATCAGACTGACAATGCGTTTCACACGCTCGTCGTTAGCTTCGTAGAACTTGTCGTCAAGCGAAGCGGTGACCACGGCGGTGTACAATTCCAACTCAGGTGTCATGACGAAGGCTTCAGCTCCCTCATGGTTTAACACCTTTCCTTCTTCCTCTTTTCTAGTGTTGAATCTCATAGCCTTAAAGATTTAAGTTAGACAATTTGAAAAAGCGGTGCGACAGGCTCATTCGGACTATACGGTGGTTATCATGTCGCCATGCACCTTTTCCTGTTTAGCAAACGAAGTAACCGAACGATACGGCAACCGCTTTAGTGGAACCTCGTGGACTCGAACCACGTTAACCGGATTTTCAGTCCGGCGCATATACCATATCTGCCAAAGTTCCAAGAAGGTGATGCGACAGGCTCGGAGGGAATGTTGGCACTTAAGCCAGTAGGTATCTAAACTACGAAGTATCCCTACGATACGGCAACCACCTTATTATATTATTAATGGCAAGGCGACAAGCGGAGAGACGTTGCACATGCTCTACCAAGCTAAGCTACTTTGGCAGATGTTTCCATCGTCAAAGGCTGGACTCGAACCAGCGACACTGTAATACCGAAGTATGTCTTTCCTACGGCACTTACCATAATTCAAAAGGCAAGGCAACAAGCGAAAAGAGTCTTTTTACTGCCCCACGTTATGGGTTTTCCATAACTTTTCGGGGATCTTTGGACGAAGTATCTCTTTCCTACAGCACTTGCCTTGTTTTTCAATAGTTCAAAGAACGGTGTCATTCAATTGACGCTGCAAAGATACATACCCCACTGCGCAGCCTATTTGCGTAGTTGAGAAAAACTTCATATTTTTGCAAAAAAAATCGAAAATATGCCACTCAACAGAAGCCAACTTATCCGCCTGACTACCATCGACAGGTGCTTGCAGAACCGTTATCGCCGCTGGACTTTGGAAGACCTCATCGAGGCTTGCTCGGAGGCCATCTACGACTGTGAAGGTCGTACCGAAGGCGTGAGCCGCCGCACCGTGCAGGCCGACATACAACTGATGCGGAGCAACAAATTGGGCTACGAAGCCCCCATCATCGTCGAGGATAAGAAATACTACACATACGCCGACAAGAATTACAGCATAACCAACATCCCGCTGTCCGACACCGATGTCAGTACCTTGCAGCAGGCAATGGACATACTGCGCCATTTTCAGGTTTTTTCGCAGTTCAGCCCCGTGACCGACATCATCGATAGGCTGGGAGACCATATTGCAGTGACAACGAAACACGATATTCCCGCCATTCACTTGGAGAAGAACGAGCGTTTGAAGGGACTTGAGCATGTGAGCACACTCTATCAGTACATCATAAGCAAGAAGGCGATAGTAATCAATTACCAGTCGTTCAAGGCGCGATCCCCCAAGCCATTTGTCATTTCGCCTTATATGTTAAAGGAGTACCGTAACCGCTGGTTCATAATTTGTTACGATCATTTCCGCAAAGATGTCTCTACCTATGCACTGGACCGTATCGTGTCGATAGAGCCTTGTACCGACAAGGCCTTTGTGGAAAACAAATTCTTCGACCCAGAGCATTATTTCGACGATGTGATAGGTGTTACGAAGGACCTGCATACCAAGGCGCAGACGGTGAAGTTGCGTGTTGATGCCGACCAAGCACCGTATGTGATTACCAAACCTTTTCACAGTTCGCAGCAAGTAATCGCCAGAAACCCGGATGGTAGCATTGTTGTCACCATCAATGTGGTGCACAATCAAGAGCTGGAGCGTGTCATTCTGGGCTTTGGCCAACATATAGAGGTGTTGGAGCCCCGTATCCTTCGTCACCGCATAAAGAAAAATCTTCAAGTGGCGTTTTTGCAGTACGGGTTGAAGGCATAGCAAAACAAAATCTCAAAGAACGAAAATCAAAACCGTCGCAAAATAAAGGCAACAAAACAACCATGCAAGTAAAATCGTTTTGCAAGGCTTGCAAAAAGGGAGAATTGATGATTTTTGATAAAAACTTTGTTAAGACTCAAATCAATGATGTAATTTTGTGGTCTGAATACAAAATGATGTCGTCGTGTTACCTTTTGAAATAAAGCCTACTTGTCAAATGATTTTGTTCATCGGTATACAAGCAAGTGGCAAAACGACTTTTTATAACAATATGCTTGCAAGTCATGGCTATGTCCATATCAATCTTGACACCTTGCGAACACGCAAAAAAGAAAAGTCTGCCATTAACGAGTGCTATGAGCGTGAAGTGTCGTTTGTCGTTGATAACACCAATCCAGAAAAAGCCGACAGAGCCCATTATATATCAGAGGCGAAACAGTTTGATTACGAAGTGATTGGCATATTTTTTCAAAGTGTCTTGAAAGATTATATTGCCAGAAATGAAAATAGAGCCAACAAGGTACCAAGCACAGCTATTTCTTGCACACAGAACAAATTACAAATGCCTGATTATTCAGAAGGATTCGACCATCTATATTTTGTACAAATCATAGAAAATGATTTTATTATAACCGATTGAAAAGGATAAAGTTATGGATTTTGACACTCTTGACCGACAAATGCGCGGCTTTGAACAGTCGCTCGACAGGAAAATGCTTGAAGGCATTTACATTGTTGCACGCCTTGACGGACATGGCTTCACGCGCCTCACAAAAAAAGAATGGAACCTTGAAAAACCATTCGATGTGCGTTTCCGCGATGCGATGATTAACACGCTTCGACATCTGATGGACTGCGGTTTTCGTATCATATACGGCTACACCCAAAGCGATGAAATTTCTCTGCTTTTTCATATAGATGATAGTACATTTGGAAGAAAAGAACGCAAACTGATTTCGATTCTTGCGGCAGAAGCGTCTGTGACATTTTCTGAACAGATTGGCCGCCATGCTGTGTTTGACTGTCGTTTGGTGCCGCTACCAAATGCTGACTATGTGGTCGATTATTTCCGCTGGAGGCAGGAAGATTCGCATCGAAATTCTCTCAATTCACACTGTTACTGGCTGTTGCGCAATGAAGGCTTGTCGGCTGCAAATGCACAAAAACAAATTGCTGGTTTGTCAAACGGCGATAAGAATGAGTTGCTTTTTTCACATGGAATAAACTACAACAACTTACCTCTATGGCAACGTCGTGGTGTCGGAATGTATTTAAGGGACGAGGAGAAAACGGGGTACAATCCCAAAACTCGTGAACACATTAAATTTGTTCGTCGAACACTATATCTGGAAAACGAGCTGCCAATAGGGGAGGCTTATTCTGATTTTATAATGTCCATCTTGGAAAATAATGGCCATGCTGGAAAATAAAATCGTTGTTCCAATGTTGCGCTTAATAAACAAAATGGCGGTAGTAATGGCGGTGATGTGGCGATAGTGAAACTTACTGATAGACAGGAAAGCTGTGGAAAAGACAGAGAGGATGCACGAGGAGTTGAGAAAGTCGGAAGAGGAAAAAAAACAAAAATAAATCATCATCACTAATCCGAATGAATTGGCGAGGATGTGTGCTCCTATGAGCACGCAGATGTTCTTTGTCCTGGCGTAAAGGGATACGGAAACAACCCCGCAATAATGCAGCCGAGCATGTTTATATCAATCCTTAGATATACCGTCAATATACTTAAATATCTCCTTTAATTCACCATATTTAAACCAATGATAATCATTGTTTTTTCTTAACCATGTCATTTGACGTTTGGCGTATTGGCGAGTGTGGATTTTTATGGCGTTGACGGCTTCGTCGAGGGTGCATCTCCCGGCAAAATATTCGAATAGTTCCACATAGCCCACGGTATTCAGACTTTGTGGTTTGGGGTCGATTTCATACAGTCTGGCGGCTTCGGCAAGCAAACCTTCTTCCATCATCTTATCCACCCGTAAATCAATGCGTTGGCAAAGGGCTTGGCGTTCCCATAGGAGTGCCGTCTTTATCACTTTGAAGTCGCGAACTGCCCTGTTTCCAGTGCGATAGGAGGTAAAGGTGCGTCCTGTCTGGCGATAGACCTCTATGGCGCGTTGCAAGCGGCGGGGATTGTCCTTGTCAACAATGCTATAATACTCAGGGTCAATCAGTCTTACTTCCTCTTGAAGGGCGGCTATGCCTTCGTTGAGCAGTTTCTCCTCAATCTGTCTCCTTATCTCGGGGTCGATGTCGGGAATGGCGTCGATTCCGTTGCACACAGCATCGACAAAAAGACCCGATCCACCTGCCATGACAGCGTATTTATTTGACTTAAAGATTTGGTTTAAACAACAAATCGCATCTTGTTCGTAATCAGCGACATTGTAATTATCAAAAATGCTCTTGTTGTGGATTAGAAAGTGCCTTGCCTGAGCTAATTCCTCATCTGTAGGGACGGCGGTTCCGATGCTCATTTCACGGTAAAACTGACGGCTGTCGGCCGAGACAATATCGGTGTTGTAGTGCTTTGCCACCTCGATGGCGGTCGCTGTCTTGCCCGAAGCGGTAGGACCTGCTATCACGATAAGGTATTTCTCGCTCATGAAGCAGTGTTTTTGGTGGGCACAGGACCGTTGTTGTTCACGCTGACGGGTTCTGTCACCTCGTTCACAATGTTGAGACCCAGCGTTTTGCCCTGTTCGCGCATAAACTCGTATGCATCGGCGAAGTTGTTCTCAATAATCCCGTCAAGCACGGCCTCACGGATGGCGTTCTTGATGACTCCGACCTCGCGTCCTTCCTTTATGTTGAAGGCTCTCATGATGGTCTCACCGTCAATGGGAGGCTGCCAGTTGCGCAGATGGTCTTTGGCCTCAATCTCTTTCAGCTTCTCCTTGACCAGCTCGAAGTTGTGGTGGTATTTCTTGACCTTCTCCTCGTTTTTGGAGGTTATGTCGGCGTGGCATAGTGTCATCAGGTCGTCGATGTCGTCGCCGGCCTCGAAGAGCAACCTTCTGACGGCCGAATCGGTGACAATATCTTCAGCTAGTACTATGGGGCGCATGTGCAGCATCACGAGCTTCTCGACGTATTTCATTTTCTCATTGAGGGGCATCTTCATCGCTGCAAATATCTTTGGCACCATCTTCGAGCCTCTGAACTCGTGGTTATGGAATGTCCAGCCTAGTTTCTCATCCCAGCGCTTGGTCTGAGGCTTGGCTATGTCGTGCAGCAGAGCAGCCCATCTGAGCCATAGGTTGTCACTCTTTTCAGCCACATTGTCAAGCACTTGTAAGGTGTGGAGGAAGTTGTCCTTATGGCCTCTTCCAGCCATCACCTCAACGCCTTTGAGTTGTGCCACATTGGGCAAAATAAGGTTAAGAAGTCCGCTCTTGTCGAGTAGCTTGAAGCCAATGGAGGGTTTGGGCGAAAGCAGAATCTTGTTAAGTTCCTCACTGACACGCTCCTTCGAGATTATTTTTATCCTTTCCGCGTTACGTTGAATAGCCTCGAACGAGTCATCGTCGATATAGAAGTTGAGTTGTGTAGCGAAACGTATGGCGCGCATCATGCGAAGCGGGTCGTCAGAGTAGGTGACGTCAGGGTCGAGAGGTGTTCTGATGATGCCATTTTCAAGGTCGCTTATGCCATCAAACGGGTCAAGGAAGGCACCGAAGTCGTCTTTGTTGAGGCTTAATGCCAAGGCGTTGATGGTGAAATCGCGACGGTTCTGGTCGTCCTGCAAGGTGCCGTTTTCCACAACGGGCTTGCGGCTGTCGGGGCTGTACGACTCCTTGCGCGCGCCTACAAACTCAATCTCGACACCTTTGTAGTTTATCATGGCGGTGCCGAAACGTCCGTAGAACTTGACCTCTTTTCTCCCATGAAGGTGCGACGACACTTTCTTCGCCAGGTCGATACCACTCCCAATGGCGACAATGTCAATGTCGTTGGAAGGCCTTTTCAGCAGCAGATCGCGCACATAACCGCCTATGACGTATGCTTTTACGCCAATCTCGTCAGCGGCATCCGACACCATCCTGAAAAAGGGATTGTCAATATGTTTCTCTATGCCGTACATTATTTTTCGACTTCAACAAGGTTCTCTTCTTTCACCATCTTGACAACAACATCGCTCTTGTCCTCGTTGACATCAATCAAAGCCTTTTTACCTATGCCGTTTTGCATGATCTCTTCGGCGAGGTTGTCTTCGACATACTTCTGCACAGCGCGTTTCAGCGGTCGTGCGCCAAACTGTTCATCCCAGCCTTTCTCGGCGATGAAGTTCTTGGCATCGTCGGTCAGTTCGAGGATGCAGCCTTGTTCGGCGAGGCGTTGTTTTATGCCTTTCAGCTCAATGTCGATGATCTTGTTTATGTCGTCGCGTTGCAGCGAGTTGAATATCACAATCTCGTCGATACGGTTCAGGAATTCAGGTGCAAAGGTGCGTTTCAAGGCATTCTCAATGACGCCTTGCGAAATCTCGTTCTTGGCGTTGCGGCGTGCCTCCGTGCCGAATCCCACGCCTTGACCGAAGTCCTTCAGCTGACGGGAACCAGTGTTGGAGGTCATAATGATGATGGTGTTCTTGAAGTCCACCTTGCGGCCGTTGCTGTCGGTGAGGATACCGTCGTCAAGTACCTGGAGCATCATGTTGAACACGTCAGGATGGGCTTTCTCCATCTCGTCTAGCAGCACAATGGAGTAGGGGTGACGACGCACTTTCTCGGTCAGCTGTCCACCTTCTTCATAACCCACATATCCAGGAGGCGCTCCAACAAGGCGCGACACGGCGAATTTCTCCATGTATTCGCTCATGTCGATGCGTATCAGGGCTTCTTCAGAATCGAACAGATATTTTGCCAGTACTTTGGCCAGATATGTCTTTCCTACACCTGTTGGGCCGAGGAACATGAACGAACCTATTGGACGGTTGGGGTCTTTCAACCCGGCACGGTTTCGGCGTATCGCCTTCGATATCTTCTTTATGGCGTCGTCTTGTCCCACCACGGAGCCAGCAAGTTCTGTCTCCATATTAAGGAGTCGGGCGGTTTCGTCTTTTGCGACACGCTGAACTGGGACACCCGTCATCACAGCCACCACATCGGCCACATCCTGTTCCGTCACGGTGAGACGGTTGCCAACAGTGTCGTTCTCCCAGTCGCTTTTTTCTTTTTCAAGTTGCGAGACAAGCTTCAATTCTTCGTTGCGATAGGTCTGCGCGTCCTCAAAACGCTGCTCTTTGACAGCCGATTTCTTCTGTTTCTTGACTTCTTCAATTTTTTTCTCCAAGTCAACAATAACCTGCGGCACCTCTATGTTTCTAATCCTCACTCGTGCGCCGGCCTCGTCCATGGCATCGATAGCCTTGTCGGGAAGGCAACGTTCTGACATATAACGTGTTGTTAGCGTGACGCAGGCCTCAATAGCCTTATCCTCATAACGCACGCCATGATGGTCTTCATATTTAGGCTTTATGTTGTTCAAAATCTGTATTGTCTCCTCAGGTGTGGTCGGATTCACAAGAACCTTCTGGAAACGGCGTTCAAGGGCTCCGTCCTTTTCAATGTACTGGCGGTATTCGTCAAGGGTTGTCGAGCCTATGCATTGTATTTCGCCGCGTGCCAATGCTGGTTTCAAGATGTTGCCTGCATCCAGCGAGCCATTGGGGTTGCCGGCGCCAACAATGTTATGTATCTCATCAAGGAAAACAATAATGTTGGGGTTTTTAGCCAATTCGTTGATTATGGCTTTCATACGTTCCTCAAACTGGCCGCGATATTTCGTTCCTGCAACAACCGATGTCATGTCGAGCATGACAATACGCTTCTCGTATAAGGTGCGAGGCACTTTATGCTGTGCGATGCGCATCGCCAAGCCTTCTGCCAAGGCCGATTTTCCAACTCCAGGCTCACCTATCAGTATGGGGTTGTTTTTCTTGCGGCGGCTCAGAATCTGCGCTATGCGTTCAATCTCTTTCTCACGTCCAACAATAGGGTCGAGGCGGTTTTCTTCGGCTGCTGTGGTGAGGTCGCTGCCAAAGCTGTCGAGCACGGGAGTCTTCGACTTCTGCTTGTTACGGCCACGCTCTGCCTGACGCGACTGACGAGGAGAGAAAAGAGATATTCCCTCATCATCATCATCGTCGTCGTCATTGCTGAAGACAGGACTCTGCGACTCCTGCGGCTCTGATGTTTGTTGCAGGTTTTCGTACTCAGCCAGATAGCTTTCCGAGGCCAACGACAACCCGTTCTCAGACAAGAAACGCAACAGCTCGGCCTTGAAGTCATCATAAGTAATCCCTTCAAATTCGAGGTTCTGCGAGATTATGTTGTTTTTCTCATGCAACATGGCAAGCATAAGCTGTTCGGAATGAACCATGTCGCTATGGAACTCTTTGGCAATGATATAAGTGAATTTCAGGACTCTCTCGGCCTGTTTTGTATATTGCAGCTCTTGACCTGCATTGGCATTCGAGCCTGCCGTTTTGACAGAAGCCTCAAGTTTCTGTTGAAACACTTCAACATTAAGGTGCATCCTGCGCAAAATAGCGATAGCATTACTCTTGCCATCCTTCAGCATCCCCAAAAAAAGGTGTTCTATGCCTATGTAGGAATTGCCCAAACGCTCGGCCTCTTTGTAAGCGTATGTCATAATGTCATGTACACGCGGCGAAAATTTAGTATCCATAATACGCTGTTTGATATTTTATTTGCTGATTATCAATAATTTATATTTTAAAAATAAAAAATCTTGTCCTTTTTCCTTTTGGACTGCGAATATACAACAAAAACCGAGCCACGGCAACAATCAACGCAAAATTTGTTTATGGAAAAAATCATTTGTCATGGTTTACAAAAAAGCTTGTTTGTTTTTTGTGCAGCAGTTATCATTGATTATGTTTTATGCTCGTTTTTATCAAAAAGAACAAAACGCATTGCTTGATTTATCAGAAAATACTTAAAAGTGTTACAAAAAAACTTTTTTATCTTAATTCAAACGACGTAACCCTTTTTTTGCTATATTTGCAGGTTTTTTAGTGATAATAACGAAAAAGTAAGATAATGGACATTGAAGAGAAAAATCCCGCTGAAGGTCAGGTTCCAATGGAAAGTGACTCTTCGGGCGAGAAAATCATCAAGGTGAACCTTGAGAACCAGATGAAGACTGCCTACATCGACTATTCCATGTCGGTGATTGTTTCGCGAGCCCTGCCTGATGTGCGCGACGGTTTGAAACCCGTTCAACGCCGTGTGCTTTTCGGCATGAAGGACATGGGGGTCACCTCGAAAAGCGGTTTCAGAAAATCGGCAAAGATAGTCGGAGAGGTGATGGGTAACTACCACCCGCACGGCGATTCGGCCATCTACGACACCATGGCGCGTATGGCCCAGGATTGGTCGCTGCGCTATCCTCTCGTTCAAGGACAGGGTAACTTCGGCTCGATCGACGGCGACAGCCCCGCCGCCATGCGTTATACCGAGGCTCGTCTCCAGAAAGTGTCAGAAGAGATGCTCGACGACCTCGACAAAGACACCGTTGACTTCCAGGACAACTTCGACGCCACCCGTCAGGAGCCTACCGTGCTGCCCACCCGCATACCAGGTTTGCTAGTGAACGGCTCAAACGGCATAGCTGTGGGTCTGGCCACCAACATGGCACCACACAACCTTGCTGAGTGCGTTGACGGCATCGTGGCTTACATCGACAACAACGACATCACCACAGCCGAGCTGATGGAACACATCAAAGGCCCCGACTTCCCGACAGCAGGTATCATATACGGCTACGAAGGCATACGCGAGGCATTTGAGACGGGTAGGGGACGCATCATCGTGAGAGGCGAGACAAGCATCGAGGAGCACAACGGCCACGAGCGTATCATCGCTACATCAGTGCCTTATCAAGTGAACAAAGCCGACATGATAAAGAAGACTGCCGACCTCGTCAATGAGAAAAAACTAGAAGGCATCTCCGACATACGCGACGAATCCGACCGCAACGGCATCCGCATAGTTTACGAAGTGAAACGCGACGCCAACGCTGAGATAGTGCTCAACAAGCTGTTCCAAATGACAGCCCTGCAAAGCTCGTTCAACGTGAACAATGTCGCTCTTGTAAATGGCAGACCCTACACCTTGAACCTGAAACAGATCATCCAATATTTTGTTGAACACCGCCACGAAGTGGTCATACGCCGCACTCGCTTCGAGTTGCGCAAGGCAGAGGAGCGTGCACACATCCTTGAAGGTCTGGCACGCGCTATCGACATTGTCGACGAAATCATCGCCACCATACGCGCTTGCAAAGGAGGCTCCTCCGAGGCTAAACAAGCCATCATGGACAAGTTCGGCTTCGACGACCCGCAGGCTTCGGCTATTGTGGCCTACCGCCTGGGACAGCTGGCTGGCCTCGAAATACTGAAGATAACATCCGAATTGGACGAACTCCATGAAAGGATAAAACACTACAACGACATACTTGCCAACACCGATATGCAGTTCCAGATAATAAAGGACGAGCTTATCGCTGTGAAAGAGAAGTTCGGCGATGCCCGCCGCACACAGATTGTTCCCGCCGCCGGCGATTTCCGCATCGAGGACATGATTGCCGACGAAGCCGTTGTGATAACAATTTCGCACCTCGGTTATGTGAAACGCACTCCTTTGACAGAATACCGTGTGCAGTCGAGGGGAGGCCGCGGCTCGAAAGGCTCCGCCACACGCGACACCGACTTCATCGAGCACATCTTCACCGCCACCAACCACAACTACCTGCTCTTCTTCACCGAACAAGGAAAATGCTACTGGCTGCGTGCCTTCGAGATTCCCGAGGAAGGCAAGAACAGCAAGGGTAGGGCGATACAGAACCTCATCAACGTCGATAAAGACAACAAGGTGATGGCATACATCAATGTCAAGAACCTAACCGACAAGGAGTATATCGACAACAACTACATAATACTCTGCACCAAGAACGGAATCATCAAGAAGACCAGCCTTGAGGCATATTCGCGTCCACGCAAAAACGGCATCAACGCCATCACCATACGCGAGGGCGACGAGCTTCTCGAAGCCTGCCTGACAAGCGGCAACGACGAGATTCTCGTGGCAGTGAAGTCGGGCAAGGCAGTCCGCTTCAACGAGCAGACAGTCCGACCGATGGGCCGCAACGCCTCGGGCGTGAAAGCCGTGACTTTGGCCGAGGAAAACGACGAAGTGATAGGCATGGTGTGCATCAACAATCCTGCTGAACAAACCGTGCTTGTTGTTTCGGAGAACGGCTATGGCAAACGCAGCGACGTGGAAGACTACCGTATCACCAATCGTGGCGCAAAAGGTGTCAAGACACTCAACATCACCGACAAGACCGGACAACTCATAGCCATAAAGAACGTGACCGACGAAGACGACCTGATGATCATCAACAAGTCGGGCATAGTGATACGCACAGCCGTCGAGAAACTGCGCGTCATGGGACGTGCCACACAGGGCGTGAAACTCATCGACCTGCGAGGCAACGACAAGATTGCCGCCGTGACCAAGGTGCTTCACGTTGACGAAGAAGAACAACTCACCGACGAAAACGGTAATCCTATCGTAGAAACACCAGAAAGCACAACCAACGAAAATGTCGCTCCTGAAGCCGTAATTAACGAAAATGAGCAACAAGTTCAGGACGAAAATAAAAATATGGAATAATTATTGTATTAAAGGTTAGTAAAGAAATCATTAAAAACTAAATAAGATGAAAAAATTATCAGTTTTATTGGCCCTCATGCTTACGATAGGTTTCGTGACGGCACAAAAGAAAGATCGTACAGACGCTTATATGTACAACAAAAACGGCGAGTTCGCCAAAGCAGCTGTGTCGATAGAGAAATGTATAAACCATGAGCAGTTTGGCGGCTGGAAAAGCGACGACAAGCTACTGGCCTACATGTATCGCGGTATAATTTATCTCAATATCAACCAGTCAAAAGACGAAAAACTCAAGAGCAAGTATCCTGATGCCCTCGACACTTCAATGGAGTCGTTTGCAAAATGTATGGAAGACCAAAGTTTTGTTGAAGCAAATGCAATGGACATAATCATGCGTTTGCCAGCATTGCAGACCGGCTACTACCAGAAAGGCGCTGACAACTACAACACCAAAAACTACAAAGATGCCGCCGAGTCGTTCATGAATGCTTTCGGAATCTCAATGATGATGCAAAGCCCTGATACCATTTCATTACTCTATGCCGCTCAAGCATACAAGCATGACGACAACCTCGACACTGCTTTGATTTGCTACGAGACATTGAAAGGAATAGGTTACGACAAAGCCGACCTTTACAAAAGCCTTGTCGAACTTTACAACAAAAAAGGCGACACCGAGAAAGCAAATGCTGCTCTGGTTGATGGTATAGCAAAATACCCGAACGACGGAAACCTCATCATCGCACGTGTGAACAACCTCCTCAAAGAAGGCAAAGGATCGGAGGCTATCGGCGACCTTGAAAAACTAGTTGCAATGGATCCAAACAACTACACCTGCCTGTTCGCCCTGGGCAACATATACGGCAACGAAGAAAACAAGGATTTGTACAACCCGGAAAAGGCTGTCGAGTACTATGAGAAGACCCTGCAGGTCAACCCCAACTACACTGATGCCACCTACGACCTTGGAGCTCTGTACGTAGCACAGGCCAGCAAGCTGCAAAACGAAGCCAACAACCTGCCTCTTGACGCTACAAAAGAGTATGAAGCCAAGATGAAGGAAGTTGAGGCTCTGCTCCAAAAGGCATTACCTTATATAAAGAGCGTTTACGAGGCACAGCCTAACGACGACGCAGTGCGCAAAGTGCTCCGCAACATCTACTCGAACCTGAAGATGTATGACGAAGTAAAAGCCCTCAACCAACAGTAATAAGGAATGAGGAAAAGAAAAAAGCGGCTCATGAGCCGCTTTTTTTGTTTGCAATAATTAGGCGAAACAGCAGGGAAGGAGGTCGCCATTCACCGTGTCTTGGCAATGCTTTTCATTTCCTTTATTATAGCACCCGTCTTTTCGGGACGTGTCATGTCAAGCCAGTCGCAGAACTTGATGCCCATGTAACGGGCCGTCTTCTTCCAGTTGCCTTTGATGTCTTTCTTGAGCGAGAAAATATATGAGTTGCACGCACCAAGCAACACTTCTTTCAAAGCGCACACCTTATATACAATCTCGTTGAAAAGTCCCTCGCTTGTGACTCCGGTCTTGCATTCAATGGTGAATAGCTTGTTGGATTTAATAAAGCACACGTCCAGTTCGTTGTTGTGTTTTATAACTCCATTGGAGATATGTACACCCATGGCAATGTCTTCGGGTTGCAGGATGTCCTTTACAAGCGAATAGACATACTCTTCAAACCAGCCACCTGTAAGGTATTCAATCTCATAATTTTGCAGCGAGCCTTTGCGTTCCGGCACGAATCCGATGTAGTCGAGAAACTTGCCAAGGTTAGGTATGGGCAGCATGTTTTTGTGCTGCGGATTCTCGGCATCGGCAATAATCAAAAAACGCCAGTTGCGGTATTTTTCGCGAAGAATTTCCAAAGTTTGAAAGTCGTTGCGTCCAAGCAAGCCCTGTGAGAACATGACAAACAGATTTTTCGAGAAAGAAACATCACGGACCATCTTGCGAGGCTTGTCAACGTCGCTATGCAGCCCATACAGTCCAAAATACTCCTTTAAGGACATTCGATGTTGGATAGGAAACACTTCGTCATCATTATCGTAAATACTGTTGTCAAATATGGTTTTAACAATCTGATTTTCACGCGTCTGGGTATAATAAAACGAGGTGTTGAATTCCTCGAAGACATGCTGCACGGAAAGCGTCATATATCGGTTTCCGCCAGCTAAATTCAAGTGATATACAGTTTCCTTGTCTAGCTTGCTTTTTATTGTCCTGCAAATATGCTCATAAAGGAAGTTGTCCTGATAGCGGTCTATGATGATTTTCTTAACCTCAGATTCGTCAATGCCCAGTTGGGTGATTATCAACGAAATGCAATTTAATTCTTCACGGGTAGTGATAAACATTAGCGTGTCGCCTTGTTCATATTGCTCTTTGGTGAAGAGGTAGGCTGGCAGCGGATTCGTCTGGTCGACTATATTTACAATTGTCTTTGACATAACTGATTTTTTCGCAAAGATAATAAAACATGGAAAACATCCTAAAAAGGGGATCCGATATTTTTCTATTTAACATAATATGTATTATTTTGGAAAAGGAATTTTTCCAAAATCAACGGGAAACCGTCCAGTCTTCGCCTTGCCAGACAATGGATTTAGTGACCAACGACGCCGCATAAAACCAGCCAACAGCCTTTCCTTCGGGCATTATGTTTGAACTCACGTTCGACGGTGTTCCCAACAAAGGATTACTGCCCATGGCCAATTTCAGACTATATGCGTAAAACATATACTCGAACGGCACATTGTAGAAATAAATCTTTATCTCATCACCGATTTTCAATTCGTCCTTCTTATACATCGCAACGGCAATCTCAACATTCTGCTGCAAAAATTCCTCTCCGTTAAGATAATATCCTGCAAAACCGGCTGTCGGAATCAATGTCAAATCAGTCAATGTGTCGGACACCAAGGTGTCATTCTTTGAGATCATCAGCATATAAGTGACTGACGGGTCGTCAAGCATCTGAAAATACGGATAAATGGCCAAAATCGTGTCGTCTGTGAATGTTATCAAACTGTAAGGCTTCATCACAAGCGAGTCGATTTGCTGAACATTGTCGCCAAGATAGCTCTCTGAGGAATAATGTTGAAAACCGTCTTCTTCGCCTTCGTCTGGAACATCAACAAGCAATGTATAGCTTGTGTTACGTTTTCCAGCCGTCACCGGTGAGAAATAATGGCCTTTGTTGTTGGCATCTTCGGCGAAAAACACGCTGTCAACGCCGTCGGTTATGCAGACTTTTGCACCCGAAACCATTGGTATCTCGTCACTGTTATAGAAATCAGCTGTGTATGAGACAATTACCTCATGTTGTTTCATCTCGTCAGTGAATTTGGCCTCTATGCCAATCATCGGACTGCCTTCTTCAATGTCGATCACAATGTCCTCACGGCATGAAACCAAGACCGTTAACAATGTTAATATATTGATTATCAGATATTTTCTCATAGTTTTCAGAATTTGAAATTGTAGGATATCGACGGCACAACGGAGAACAAATACATTTTTTCGGTTTTCATGTGACCCTCTTCATCGGTTGTGAATGTCACAGCCCATGTGTTGTGGTGTGCATAGGCATTATATACTGAGACATTTATCTCGCTGTCCCATTTCTTCCATTTGTAGCGCTTGAACTGCCATGTTACCGACAGGTCAAGGCGATGATAAGCCGGATAGCGGCTCGCATTGCGGCTTCCGTTGTAGATGGCGTAAGTCACGTTGCCAATGGTGTATTGTCCGTATGGATAAGTCACCGGCTGACCTGTGTTATAAACCCAGTTGGCACTCAGGTTTAGCCGCGGAATGACGTCGTAACTCAGCACAATTACAATGTTGTGCGGTCTATCGAACGGCGAGCGATATTGCTTGCCGAAGTTTATGCCTGGTATGGTTCTGAACGTCCTGGAATAGGTGTACGACACCCACCCTGTCAGCTTGCCAAAGTTCTTCCTTACAAGCAATTCTACGCCAAACGAGCGTCCCTTGCCACAGCGCAATTCGCCGTCAATCAGTACGTTGCCGTATATCATGGCGTTATCCTTGAAGTCGATGACATTCTGGAAATTCTTGTAATAAACCTCGATTGATGTCTCGATGTCGTCTTTGTGGAAATTGCGGAAATAGCCTATCGCGAACTGGTCGCACTTCTGCGGTTTGATGTTGGGACTTATCGGGAACCAGATGTCGAATGGCAGTCCTCCAGTAGATGTTGTAGCCAGCTGCGCATACTGCACCGTGCGTGAGTATGAGGCTTTTAGCGACGATTTTTCGTCAATGCGCCACATGGCGGCCACTCGGGGCTCGGGATGGATCTCTGTGTTGAAGACCTTAGCCTTGCCGTAATGAATTGTGTCTTTCACATTGTAGTTTTCATCAAAGGTGTAAAAGTCTTCGGAACCAATGTTTTGGAACATCGACAGACGCAACCCTGCTTTTACAGAGAAGGACGGCGAAATCTCATAATCGTGCTGGAAATAAAGCGCGTATGAAAGACCCTTGCGTGTCACTTTCGCATCAGGGTCTATCGACATATATTGTGACAGAGCCCCTCCTCTATCATCCAGCTGTCCCTGTCGGAAAGAAAGAAAACCGGCGTTGAGGCCGAACCTTGATGTGTGCTGGTCGTTCCAAAGCATAGTGAAGTCGTACGACAGTTCCGCGTCGTAGTTGCCTGCCTTGATGGTGAAGTCGTATGGCTTCATCATTACATCAATATTGTACTGATAGTGAGAACCCAGCAGAGTCAGATTTGAGGTCAGGCGGTCGTTAAAGATATGGTTCCAACGCAAAGTGGCACTGCTGTTGCCATAGCCAAGGCCAGCCAAACCACCAACCACAAAGGCATCATGACCGTGATAAGCGGAGAGATAAAGATGGTTCTTGTCGTTTATCCTCTGTGTATATTTGAAATTAAGGTCGTAAAAGTTGATGTTAGAGCCTTTGAGTTTCTCTCCTAGGAAAGGAATAACAAGAGCTGCGTAAGTGGTGCGACCTGCCACCAAAAACGAGGCATTATGCTTGAAAGCGGGCGTTTCGAGCATAAGTCTGGTCGTGACAAGGCCTATTCCGCCTGCTCCGGAGAACTTCTTGGGCATCTCGTCTTTCACCTGCACATCGAGCACCGACGACAGGCGGCCACCATAATATGCGGGCATGTCACCTTTATATAAAGTAGCCTCTTTTACGACATCGTTGTTGAAGACAGAGAAGAACCCCAGAAAATGCGAGGCGTTGTAGATTGGCGCATTGTCGAGGGTGATGAGGTTTTGGTCGGTGGCGCCTCCCCTCACGCTAAATCCCGACGAGCCTTCCGATGCGGCCTGCACGCCAGGCAGAAGCTGTATCGACTTTATCACGTCAACCTCGCCCATGAGAGCGGGGATTTTCTTTATCGTGATCATGTCGAGAGTCTGCACGCTCATTGCCATCTCCGACACGTTGCGGTCGGGTTTACGGGCTGAAATCTCCACTTCGCCTAGCATCTCAATATCAGGATTAAGGTTGACATTGATTTTCTGAGGTTTGGCAGCATTAACCGTCACGTTTTTTTTCACCGTCTCGTAGCCGATGTAGGAATACTGAAGCACATAGTCACCGACAGGCAGAGACAGCTCATAGCGGCCACGCTCGTTTGTGGTGGTGCCACTTCCCTGCCCTGTCACAAGTACCGTCACGCCCACAAGAGTCTCGCCAGAGGTAGCATCCTTCACAACCCCGTTGACAGTGCCATACTGCGCAAACAGGCCTACGTTAATTAGCAACACACTGATTGCCAATAATATATATCTATGCATCGTCTGTGCCATATTTTACACAAAAGTAAAAAAAATTCTAATACCGAGAAGAATACAGTGCAATTTATGTTCCAAAAATTCAGAAGATGGTATGGTATTATTTTGTATTTTTGGAGCGTAATCATACGAATTATGAATGATACCAGAAGAAATCTTATACTTGATTTGTTGAAGCGCTACAAGGAAAATTTCTTGAATGTTTCACTGAAAGGCCCTTACAAAGAGGGAGAAAGGGCCAATGAACTATACAAATGGCAATTGATTACCAAGTGCCAAAATAAGACTGATGCTGAGATTATCCGCAATTTCAAGTCGATAAATGTCGTTCATGTTCAAACTGTTTATCCTGTATTAACTGAATTGCTCAAAAACAACCAGCAGCAATTGATTTATTGCTTTAATGGGTTAAAAGACGAAAACCGCTCGTTGTCAGAAAGACTATCCATTTTCAAAAAAGAGATGGGAGACTTATGTGGGGATAAATACAAGTCAAAAGCCAATGATGAGCGCACAGCTGCCGCATTTTTAACTTGTTGGAATCCAGACAAATACACATTTTTCATAGATAAACAAGTCTATCAACCATATTGCAATTATTTAGGAGAGAAAACCTATGAAACAGGTGAAAAATACCCACATTATCTACAATTACTTGCAGACTTGGTTGAGATAATCAAGCAAGACCCAGAGTTGATTGAAACGTTTCAGAATGAAACAAATGGATTGATACAAAGCGATTTATTAATTGCTCAAAACATACTATGGCAAATGAAAGATATGATGAAAGCGAAAGAAAACAAATACATAAACTTCAAACATCTTTTAGAATACTTTGTCTCTCATCTTGAATGGTGTAATAACAATGACAAAGGTTTTATTGGATATGACAAATATATCAAACCTTTGTTAGATGCAAACAAGTTTAAGTGTTCTGGACAAGGTTACAATGGAGGCCAAATACAAGAACAAATAGAAAAATGGGCTCATTATGAAGAATATACTATTTGCATAAACGTTTATGCAGCAAATTATCAAAGCAATGCCTGTTATTTGAACTGGAAAAATACATGGATAAATGTACGCCCTTTATGGGACAATAACCATATTGCCAAATTATACCTCAGCAAGGAGGAAAAGTCTTCTGCTAAGGAAGAAAGGACCAAGACTATCCAGGAATTAGGTCTATTCGATAACAAAGAACCAAATTCGACAATAATGGCATTTTTTGACAATTATGAGAAAATGATTTTGGAATATAATGGATTGTACTATAACAAATTAATGATGGAACAGATTTACAATTTGACAAGAATTCTTACCTTAAAGAAAAACCTTATTATTCAAGGTGCTCCAGGGACAGGAAAAACCTACACTACAGCAGCTTTGGCATTGAGCATCTGCGGTGAAACGATACCCGAAACTCATGAAGATGTCTTGAAACGCTATGATGAGTTTCAAAAAGAAGGACGTATTGGTTTCTGCACCTTCCATCAATCGATGGATTATGAGGATTTTGTTGAAGGAATTAAGCCAAAGACGGTAAACGAACAAGTTTCGTACGAAATTGAACCTGGCATTTTTAAGACGATTTCAAAGAATGCCAATAATCCCACATTAGCAAAACAAACAAAGTCTTTAGACGCTGCTTTCGACAACTTGGTTCAAGATATTATTGATGGTAATACCAAAACTATTAAGCTTAAAAATGGAGATGAGTCAAAAGATTTGTCAGTATCACCGCAAATGACTATTAAATGGAAAACTGGAGATGATAGAATTGATGTTAATTGTGTCTCAAAGGACAGACTTTTAAAGCTTTGTGAGGTTTATGATTCAAAAGAGAAAATTAAATCAATGAAAAATATCAATGAATCCATTCGCAATGTTATTGGCGGTTGCAATTCATCGTATTATTGGGCAGTTGCTAACCATTTATTTGAAAATATAGTAGAAGAAAGAAGTGATGCAGAATCAAATAAGAATTACGTCCTCATCATCGACGAAATCAACCGTGGCAATGTCTCAAAGATTTTTGGTGAATTGATAACGTTACTTGAGGCCGACAAACGTCTTGGAGGCGAACACCCAATTAAAGTAACGCTTCCTTATTCCAAAGAATCATTTGGCGTTCCTTCCAACCTCTATATCATTGGCACTATGAATACTACCGACCGTAGTGTAGGCAACATTGATTATGCCGTACGGCGTAGGTTTGCATTTGTGACATTAGAATCAAAAGAGGAAGTCATCGAACAACACTATAAAAATGATGAAACAATGAAAAACAAGGCATTAGAATTGTTTAACTCGGTAAAATCATTTCTCGAAAAGCACAAGTTTGACATGGACATTGCAGACTTGATGGTTGGCCATAGTTATTTCTTGGCGAAAGATGAAGAAGAACTTGGCTTGAAATGGAAATATGAGATTGTTCCATTGTTGCATGAGTATTACAAAGATGGGATAACAAAACAGGATGTTAAAGCAGATGCGTCAATAGACGATTTTTGTAATAGCAAATGATGGTAATTCCTCCAATAGTTGAGCATAGTACTATTCCTGAAACATATCGGGAACAGTTGTCCGATGTTTGTTTTGAAGGCAATCCGCCCAATTATTTGGGAAAGCCAAAATACCTTGGTATTGACCAGAGTTTCACTGCATCATACTATATCGGTGCCTCATGGCTCGTCAAAAACGAATTGGCTGTTATTGTTACTCCAAAAACGGGAAACATAGACTTCGTAACTATGTTTTTGGCGGCTTTGGAGGTTGACACCAAGAAAGAAGCGGATTACTTTGCCAAATGCTACGGCATTCAATTTGACGAACCTTCCATTGAAACTGATGAGCAGCTCAACCAACTTACACCGCTTTTGGTCTTGCATTTCGTTTCCTTGCTTGACCGCCTTGTCAAACGAGGACTGAAAAAGGATTACGTCATCCACGAGGAAAACTTGAAAACAAAGGTAAAAGGTAGGCTTTTGTTCACCAAACATCTCCAAAAAAATGTTTTTCAACAGCGTTCCGACCGTTTGTATTGCCAATATCAAGAATACACTGACGACATTCCTGAAAACCGACTTTTGAAAAAAGCATTGCTTTTTGCGGATAGAATCATCAATAATTACGAGAGTTTGAAGGCACAATCATCTTATTATGAAATACAATTCCGATTGTCAAAACTGAAAAACAGGTTAAGCGGCGTTTCTGACGAAATTGAACCCTATCAAGTGCAAAAACTGTCGACCAATAAACTATTCAAAGAATACAAAGAAGCCATACGAGTTGCCAAAATGCTCTTGCGGCGATATGACTATTCTATTAGCGAGGCAAGTCAAGAACAACATACTACTCCGCCATTTTGGATTGACATGTCGCGATTGTATGAAATGTGGGTGTTAAGTAATCTACAAAAGAAAAGCATCAACGAGGTTTTGTTTCAAGAAAGAGGTTTTTATGGCCGCCAGATTGCTGATTTTGTCATTAGAGAAGAGAAGTTGATTCTTGATGCAAAATACAAGCCTGATTATCAAAACAAAAGTTTTGTCGATATAAATGACATTCGCGAAATAAGCGGCAATGCTCGCGATGAAAGTTTGTTACCCGACATCTCTGAAGAATATTCGCCACGGTGTGTTATCCTATATCCTGGTAGTGAATATGAATTACTCCCTGAATCAGAGAAACTATTTTGTGAACAAGGAACAAAAATTCCCAATTATCGTAATTTCTATAAAATCAGCGTAAAAATACCTATAATAAACAAATGATTCCTAAACAAACTATAATATGCAATTAAACAATTTTGGATATTACTGGTTAGACACATGGATACTGGCAAATGTCATACAACTTGCCACTCAGAATTTTTGCCAACGTTACCTCAACCACACCAACGACCCATGCGGTCGCCAATATGATCAGATGACACAGGCCGCACGTTCTGTGCCAGCAAATATTGCAGAAGACAACTCACGCCACTCAACATCAAAAGAGACTGAGATGAAACTTACGGATGTGGCTCGCGCAAGCCTTTCCGAACTAGCTAACGACTACATTAACTGGCTAATGCGACATGAGCAACTGCCATGGTCAACAAAATCAGAAGAATATAATAAAGTAGCCTTCCTCCCACTCGACCGCCCAACATATAATGACGATGTTCTGTATCTGAGTTGTGCGCACATCCTTAACCAAAAGCACAAGTTTGATGAATGGCTATGTTCCAATAATTCAATCACAGAGGCAAATTGCCTGCTCATACTTTGCAACCGTCTGATAATGATGCTTGGCAAACAGATTGCAAATCAGCTTGACACCTTCCGCCGGAAAGGAGGTTTCGCTGAAAACCTAACTGCAGAACGGCTTGCTTACCGCACAGAACAAAGTGCACAATCCAGAGCACCTGTATGCCCAAAATGCGGCAAACCGATGATAAAACGCACCGCCAAAAAGGGCATCAATTCAGGCAAAGAATTCTGGAGTTGCAGCAGCTATCCTGAATGCAATGGGACAAGAAAGATGGAATAAAAAAGGAAAATATTATTTGCCACATCACGTTACAACATTTATATGTTCTAACATTATAACGTAAAAAAACAAATCGAAATAAAACAATAGTCATGACCATCACCTTCACACTCACCTATTCCAGTCGCTGGGGCGAGAACCTTTATCTTGTCGGAAACCAGCAACAAACGGGATGTTGGAATACAGACAAGGCCGTCCTAATGAACTATGTCGATGCCGACACATGGCAGGTCGAGGTTGATGTTGAACCTGGATTGGAATACAAATATTTCGTCAACGAGAACGGACATATACGTTGGGAATATGGCGACAACAGGGTTATAGTGTTAGATGCCACCGAAATACGCGACGGATTTCGCGACAATGCCTTTTCCTGCAATCTTAGCGAGACAAAACTATTTCAAACCGTCAGCAGCTATAAGGAACGGCATCTGGCAGAATCGAGCCGCTGGAAGATAGCCGGTGTTGCCGTGCCGATGTTCAGCCTTCGAAGCAAAAACAGCTTTGGAATAGGCGACATCAGCGACCTGAAACTCCTTGCCGACTGGTGTGGCAAGTGCGGATTGAAAGTCATACAACTACTACCCATCAATGATACCACAGCATGGCGCGACTGGAGCGACTCTTACCCTTACAACGCCATCTCTGCCTTCGCAATCAACCCTATCTATCTTGACATAAGCAAACTAGGCCTCGAAGAAAATCTTTTCTTCACACAGCAACGCAATGACTTGAACGCTTTAAAAACGGTAGAGTTTCCAGAAGTCCTTAAACTGAAATGGGAATATTTCAAGGAAGCATACCGCCTACACCACAACGACATCGAGAAAAAGACCGAATACAGGGACTTTATCAAACAAAACAAAGACTGGCTGGACACATACGTCGCCTTTTGCACCCTACGCGACCGCTTCAATACTCCCGACTTCAGCCAATGGGGCAAATATGCCGTTTATGACAAGGAGAAAATACACAAGCTGCTGAAAGAATATAAGATGGAAGTTGGAATACACTACTTCCTGCAATACCATCTGCACCTTCAGATGAGAGACGCCGTTGATTACGTCCATTCAAAAGGAATAGCCCTGAAAGGCGACATCGCCATCGGTGTCAGTCCACACAGCGCCGAGGCCTGGGCCATGCCCGACTTGTTCGACAACAGCATGTCGGCGGGAGCCCCCCCCGACGCCTTCTCCGACGACGGCCAGGTGTGGGGCTTCCCCACCTACCGCTGGGACATCATGGCCAACGACAACTACAATTGGTGGCAGAAAAGGCTCCAAAACATGGCTCAATATTTCGATGCATACCGTATCGACCACATTCTGGGCTTTTTCCGCATCTGGGAAGTGCCACGCAACGCCTCCTCTGCCCTTCTTGGCCATTTCAAGCCCGCTCTGCCCTTTACAGTCAACGAGATAGAGAAATATGGATTCCGTTTTGATGAAGACAAGCACGTCGTGACCAATAACTTGGAGACGCTTTTCGTCGAAGACCCTTATCACTCCAAGACCTATCATCCGCGCATCTCTTTGCAAAAGACAAAACTATATGAGAGCCTTGACGAAGACCAAAAGAACGCCATAAACCACCTCTACTACGACTTTTTCTATCACCGCCACACCATATTCTGGAAAGACGAGGCCATGCGCAAACTTCCAGCCCTTCTCAATGCCAGCGCCATGGCGGCCTGCGGCGAAGACCTTGGCATGATACCCGACGGCGTGAGCGAGGTTATGAAAAGACTCGGAATCTTCAGCCTGGAGGTGCAGCGTATGCCCAAAAACGTTGGACAGGAACTGGTCAACCCGCAAGAGGTCGATTATGGCTGCGTCTATACCACCGGCACGCACGACATGCCCACACTACGCGGATGGCTAGGAAATTGTGACAACATCGACAATGACCATTACAATGACTATGACTGTAAGATTACAGGAATAGTAAGTGAGGCTCTAAAAGCCAACGCAGCTCTCGTCATCCTGCCATTGCAGGACTATCTTGACACCATGAAGTCGCTTCAAAGTCCCGACCCCAATGACGATTTCATCAACAACCCCGCTGATGCACAAAACAAATGGCGCTATCGTATACGTTGTGCGCTTGAAGACATTATCGACAACGAAAAACTCAATTCCAAATTAAAGAAAAACGTGACGGAGTCTCATAGATTATAAATTTGCTTAAAGGAATAAGCCATTTATTAATTAACACATCCAACAAAGGATCGGAAGAAAAAAATTGTTCAGACCTTACTTTTTTTTCAAGTATCTTCGCTTAAAAAGCCTTGTCTAAAGCGCAAATTCCTCTTTCAGGTTTTGCATCGCCTTCTCGACGACGCTTCTCTGACAGGCCAGGTTCATGCGGTAGTGGCACTCTCCCTCCTTGCCGAACTCACGTCCACGATTCAGTCCGACATGCGCCTTGTTGACCAATCGTTCCCAGATCTCGTCATCGCTGCCGTAAGCACTGAAATCGAGCCACATCAGATAACTTGCCTCTGGCTTGACAAATCTGACTTTTGGTAGATTAGCATGCAGAAAATCAGCCACATAGTCAATGTTATCAGCAACATAGCGCATACATTGGTCAAGCCACTCGTCGCCATAGGTATAGGCAGCTTCGGCCGCCACAGTGCCAAAGATATTGCCAAGATCAATGCCAGCAGCGCTCACAAAAGAGGTGAATTTCTTACGCAACTCCTCATTGACAATTATTGCATTCGACGTGGAAAGGCCCGCCATGTTGAAGGTCTTCGACGGGGCATTGAAAGTGATGGAGTTTTGCATACAAACCTCATTTACAGTAGCAAAAGGTATGTGCATACGTCCACGAAGCATCATGTCGGAATGTATCTCGTCGGAGACAACAATCACACCATAGCGATTGCATATCTCGCCCATTTTGGCAAGTTCCTCGCGAGTCCAGCATCGACCCAAGGGATTGTGTGGATTGCACAATATGAACAACTTAGCCGTTTGAATCTGTTGCTCAAACAGTTCAAAATCAATGATGTAGTTATTTTCAGTACGACAAAGCGGGTTGCATACCAACTCACGTCCATGGTCGGTCACAGCATTATGAAACGGATGATACACTGGTGTTTGTATGACGATCTTGTCGCCAGGCTCGGTAAGTGCCATGACAGCCATGTTGAAGCCACAGACTATGCCAGGCGTGAACGAAATCCACTCGCGCTGCACCTCCCATTGATGGCGACGCTTCAACCAACCGATAATGGCGTTGAAATACTCGTCACCACGGAAATGATAGCCATACACTGGATGATTGGCACGTTTTTTAACTGCCTCAACAATGAAGTCGGGAGTTTCGAAATCCATGTCGGCGACCCACATCGGAATAATATCTTCAGTGCCAAAGACGGCCTTGCAAAGGTCGTGCTTAACGCAATTCGTGCCTTTTCGATTTACAGGTTTATCAAAATCGTATATCATATCAAACTAATTATCAACGCTTAAAGTAAAACTATCTAAAATATTTCTTCAAACAAGTCAAGCTGGTTTGGCGGGCACAACAAGGCTTTCTTTTCTTTGACTTTTTGGAAATGTAAATAACGAGAGATGCTTCTCTTCAAGTATCTTACAGGCGTAATGTCCAATGCATCGCAATACATTTTCAGCGAGTCAAACTGATTTTCGGATAATTTAAGGCTTATCGTCTTAAACTTCATCTTTTTCACCTTTTTATTCCGCTTTTTACCAGTTGCCATTTTTAAAGTATTACTTTAAATAAACATAATTATAATCTAAAAATCAAATCATTCCCTTGGCAATAACAAGCATGTTGTCGGCAAGTTTTCTCGCCTCTTCAGGCGTTTTACCTTCTGAATACACTCTGATGATAGGCTCTGTGTTCGACTTGCGCAGATGCACCCAGCCTTCCTCGAAGTCTATTTTGACACCGTCGATGGTGGTAACACGCTCGTTCTTAAACTTTTGAGCTATCCTCTCAAGCAAAGCATCAACATTGGTCTGAGGTGTGAGGCTTATCTTGTTCTTCGACATGAAATATTCCGGATAGGTCTTCTTCAACTCCGAGCATTTTATCTGTTTCTCAGCAAGTTGCGTCAAGAAAAGTGCTGTTCCGACAAGGGCATCACGGCCATAATGCAGTTCTGGATAGATGACACCGCCGTTGCCTTCGCCACCGATAACAGCACCTACTTCCTTCATTTTTTCAACCACATTTACCTCTCCAACTGCTGATGCAAAATACTGGCAACCATGATTTTTAGTAATATCACTTAAAGCTCTTGTTGAAGATAAGTTTGAAACTGTATTTCCTTTTGTATGCTTCAAAATGAAGTCAGAAACAGAGACCAAAGTATATTCTTCGCCAAACAGTTCGCCGTCTTCCTTGACGAAAACCAACCTGTCAACATCAGGATCGACCACCACGCCAAGGTCGCAGTGGTTGTCTTTGACAAACTGGCATATTTGGGTCAAGTTCTCGGCAAGTGGTTCAGGTGTGTGAGCGAAACGTCCTGTCGGTTTGCAGTTAAGTTCCATCACCTGCTTCACACCAAGAGCCCTGAGCATCTTGGGAATGGCTATGCCACCCGTCGAGTTGACAGCATCGACAGCAACCCTGAAATTGGCTTTCTCAATCACCTCTTTGTTGACCAAAGGCAGGTCTAGAACCATCTGTACATGTTTGTCAATCCAGCCTTCGACAGCGGTGTAACTCCCTAATTTATCGACAGTCACAAAGTCAAAGTCGTTTTTTTCGGCTTCGTTAAGCAGCCATTCGCCTTCGGCGGCGGAAATGAACTCACCTTGGTTGTTCAAAAGTTTCAGTGCGTTCCACTGCATTGGATTATGGCTAGCTGTTATGATGATGCCACCGTCGGCTTTGAGTCCTGTCACCGCTATTTCCGTTGTAGGAGTAGTGCTCAGGCCGATGTCCAGCACATCGACACCGACCGACTGCAGCGTGCCGCACACGAGGTTGTTTACCATGCCCCCTGACAGACGCGCATCGCGACCCACGACAATGCGCAGACGCGCATCTGCGGGTTTGTCGCGTTTAAGCAGTTTCACAAAAGAACAGGTGAATTTCACTATGTCGATAGGCGTAAGGTTGTCGCCGATTGCACCGCCAATGGTGCCTCTAATGCCAGAGATTGATTTAATTAGTGCCATGTTACAATGTTTTGCGCAAAAATAATAAATTGCGGTTTATGTTTATAAAAAGTATAGTTTTTCTTCAAAAAAAACTTATTTATACTTTATTTTTATCCAATAATCACATATCTTTGCAAAAAAAAGGAAATTTATGAATTTTAGACCTTACAATTATACGGAAGATGAGCTTCAGCAGCGTATTGCGGAACTCTCTAGAAACACCTATACCGACAGAAAAGAACTGCTGACAAAACTATTCAACAGCATCGACTACACAACACTGGAATCGACCGACAATGCCGAGAAGATAGACAAGTTCTGCGCCAAGGCAATGTCATTTCCGAGCATAGCCAAGGAGCTGAAGGTGCCGGCAATATGCATCTACAGCCCCTTCATCGCCCAGGCAAAAAAGATTCTGAAAGACAGCGGCATACGCATCGCCACAGTCGCCTGCTGCTTCCCCACAGGACAGATGCCTATTGAGGTTAAAATTAAAGAGGTGGAATACTGCGTTGAGCAAGGCGCCGACGAGGTTGACATGGTCATCTCGCGCGGAACGATGCTGAGAGGTGACTATGAGACTGTAGGACAAGAGATTGCTGCAGTAAAGAAGGCCTGCAACGGACGCACCTTGAAAGTGATTCTTGAGACTGGCGACCTCGCCACCATAGAGAACATACGCCGTGCCTCCATCATCGCCATCAAGAATGGTGCCGACTTCATCAAGACCTCGACAGGCAAGTCGTCGGAGTCGGCCACGCCACGCGCCGCCATCATCATGCTCGACACAATAAAAGAATACCACGAGATGACAGGCAAGAAAATAGGCTTCAAGCCCGCAGGAGGCATGAAGACAATAGACGATGCCATCACCTACCTGATGCTTACGGAGAACATCCTCGGCAAAGAATGGATACAGCCCATGCTGTTCCGCCTTGGCACCAGCAGACTGGCAGACAAGATAATTGATGAATTTACACTTTGACACGAGACAGCGAGACACGAGGACAGTTTATCGTGTCACGAGTCATAAAAATAGAAACATCTAAATATCAACAAAATATGATAACAATTAAAGGACAATACAAAGGCGGGTTGCGCAACGAGCTGACTCACCTGAAATCGAAGAACACCATCTTCACCGATGCCCCGACCGACAACCACGGCAAAGGTGAGGCCTTCTCTCCCACCGACCTCGTCTGCGGAGCCTTGGGTGCCTGCATGATGACCATTATGGGCATCACAGCCGAGGCGCATGACTTCAACATTGACGGTACCACCTACGAGATAAAGAAGACCATGGCAGCCGACCCTCGCCGCATCGGACAAATCGACATTGTTTTCAACTTCCCGCCTCGTGAGTACACACAGAAGCAGCAGACCATGCTCTGGAACGCAGCCGACACCTGTCCGGTGGCCAAGACGCTGAGCCCCGATGTCATTGTCAACATCACGATGAACTTCCAATTCTGATGCCATGAGAGACACTATGGAACTCATTGGCACGCACAACGAGGTGCGCCTTGTGGTGTCACATGCCGACACTGCTGCAGTATATGGCTCGGGCTCCTTGGAGGTGTTTGCCACCCCCGCCATGATAGCCCTCATGGAAAAGACCTGTTTGGAGAGTGTCAATGGCAGCCTTGACGACGGCTGCACTACGGTAGGTACACATATTGACGTGTCGCACCTGAAGGCTTCGCCTATCGGCTCTGAGATACGCTGCGAGTCAACACTCGTCGAGGTTGACCGCCGCAGACTTGTCTTCAAGGTGCAATGCTTTGAAGGAGAAAGCCTCATCGGAGAAGGCAAACACGAGCGTTTCATCGTTGACAGTGAAAAGTTTATGGCAAAGTTGAAAGGTTAATTTTTCAAAAGAAGATTCTTTAAAAGAAATCCTTCAAAATATCCGGTTTCGACAGGCTCAACCAGCGGAATCTTTGCTGCCTGAGCCTGTCGAAGGCAAAATGTATTTCTATTGCAGTAATCTCTTTATTGATTCTACTTGTCGCTGGTTTCGACGAGCTCAACCGGCGGGATTTCTGCTGCCTGAGCCTGTCGAAGGCAAAATGTATTTCTATTATGGGAATCTTTTAATTGATCCTACTTGTCGCTGGTTTCGACAGGCTCAACCGGTGGGATTATTGACTTGTCTTTTTTACTTCTAGACAATTCAGGTAATAAATCATATTGACCGTTGATTAATGCTTCCTTTTTCTTTCTACTCCAACCTTGTACCTGCTTTTCCCTATAATAAGCCTCATCTATCCTGTCGAATTCTTCACAATACAACAACTTCACTAGTTTGTGTTTTTTCGTATGATTGGCGCCCTCTCCATTAAAATGCTGTTCCAACCGAAGTTCCAGATCTGTTGTGCTACCTGTATAATAACTTCCATCGTCACATAACAATATATACAAATATCCCTTCATGCTAATACACTTGCTTAAATTATACTTATCGCAGGTTTCGACAGGCTCAACCGGCGGGATTTCTGCTGCCTGAGCCTGTCGAAGACAAAATGAAGGCATCAATATACCTTCTTTAAGTCGTCTGTAGTCAGTCCGTTGAAATCGCCGGAACTCATCATGGCGGCAACAACGTTTTGACGGGGCATGGTGTCTAGCACACCCAGAAGTTCAGCCTTGTTGTGTACGACCTTGATGTTATCTTGTCCAAAGCCTTGTTTAATTCGCTCGTCGCTCATAAGAGGCAGTTTCTTGATAGCCACGGCATGCGGGTCGTAAAACACGATGGCATCGTCAGCTGGTGTAAGGGTGTCCTTGTAATGGTCGATAAAGACCTCGCTGAGGCTGCTGTAGGTATGCAGCTCGAACACTGCAATGAGGTGTTTCTCAGGGAACTGCTCGCGAAGTGCCTTCACGCTGGCCGTCACCTTTGAGGGAGCATGTGCGAAATCGCGGAAGACGAAGTTGCCATCATGCTCGAAGAGTTTCTCCAGACGTCGTGCAGCGCCTTTGAACGAGGCTATTGCCTCATAGAACTGGCTGTCGCTCACTCCCATCCTATTGCATACCAAGCGTGCCGCATTGATGTTTTTGAGGTTGTGGCTGCCAAAAACGCCGACTTTAAGCAGCTTCCCGTCGGGAAGCACCAGACTGGTATCCAACCCATCTACAACAGCAGGATGTGCCTCATAGCCGTAGGTAGCACATTTGGCCTCGCCAGCCAGTTTCTTCGCCTCAACGTCGGTGGCATCATAAATAAGGCAACCTCCGTCTTGTATGGTGTTGATGAATATGCGGAACTGGTCAACATAGTTGTCGAAGGTGGGAAACACATTGACATGGTCCCAGCCTATGCCACTCACGACAGCGATATGCGGATGATAATGGTGGAACTTGGGCACCCTGTCGATGGGCGAAGTGAGGTATTCGTCGCCTTCCATCACCATGTATTTCGCCGTCTGGCTGAGGCGCACCATCACGTCGAAGCCTTCTATCTGTGCACCTACCATGAAGTCGGTCTCGATGCCGGCATGTTTCAGCACGTGGAGTATCATTGAGGTTATAGTGGTTTTGCCATGACTTCCGCCTATGACGATGCGGGTCTTGTCGCGACTTTGCTCGTAGAGGTATTCGGGATATGAATAGACCTTTATTCCCAACTCCTTGGCACGAAGCAGTTCGGGATTGTCGCTGCGGGCATGCATACCCAGAATGACCTCGTCGTAGCTGCTGTCGAGTTTCTCGGGAAACCACCCAGCCTCGGCAGGTAGAATACCCTCGTTCTTTAATCTTGTACGCGATGGCTCGAAAATCTCATCATCAGAGCCCGTCACTTCGTATCCTTTTCTGTGCAAGGCAATGGCCAGATTATGCATCGCACTGCCGCCAATAGCTATAAAATGTACCTTTTTCATGTTTCTATATTTCAGATTTCTGATTTCAAAATTTTATCGGACGCATTCGATGCGTCCCTACGCAATGATTAATCAATAAACAAATCAACCCCAAACAAATCAACACTTCGACGGGCTCAGTGTGCGGGATAAAACAAATCAACACATCAACAAAAAAACTCACCCTCTCCTCCCCGCATCCCAGTCGATACTCTTATATTCAGCCACTCCGCCGTTGTCAAAATCATCCATATCGTTGAAACTGTCATGATTATCACCATTGTCATCCGAGTCTTTGAACTGTGAGCTTTGCTGATGGCGACGTATGTAACGGATGCCGACACGCCACAGCACAATGTCCAAAGCGATGAAAGCAATCAATATTAATCCGCTTGCATAGGCATTGATGGAGCTGCTCACCATCAACAGCCAGTCAAAGAGGCCATGTACCAGGGCTGCAACGGCAAAACTCAGGAACAGATACAAGCCTTTTTTACCGGGGTTGAACTTCGCCATAGAGAGGAAATAGCCCATTATCACGGCAAAGAGGAAATGTCCTGGCACCGACAGCATAGCACGCATGAAAGCAGTGCCGAAACCGCCAATCTCACTGTCGAACACATAGCCGATATTCTCGACCAAAGCGAAACCTAGACCCAAGAAAGTGGCATAGACGATGCCGTCCATATACTCATTGAAGTTCTTGTTACGCCAGATAATGAGCATAAGAATTGCGAATTTGGAAAGTTCTTCGGGTATTCCAGCTTGTAAAAAAGCAGTGTATGTAACGCTTTCGGTGGGTGGTATTATCGCCTCGATGAGATATATGACAAGGAAATCGAGCGGTATGGCCAGCATTCCTCCGAAAAATGCCAACGCGAGCAGTCCGATGGGTTCTTTCTCATATTTGTCCTGACGGTAGATGTAAATCATCAGCAGGATGACAGGAAGAACTGCTATGGTCAGTAATATGGTGTCGTAAATCATAGTTTTATATTTATTGTATCAGAAATTGTGGTGTTTATGGTGTCGGCTGAGAAGCGTTGTGCAGGTGTGTCGCTGCTTCCTGTGGGAGGCCACAGATGGCTTATCAGTATTGAGATGACAAAAAGAACAAGAAAGATGACTATTACTTTAAGGATGCCAAACCCACCCTTGCCCGACGATTTCGACTTGCCCGATGGTGGCAGCTTGGTGGCAAAACTTGTTTTTTTGGTCTTTTTTTTCGCCATAATTCAAACAAACTCTTATTTCGGGCAAAATTAGTACTTTTTAGCGAAATCGACAAGCAAATAATAACAAACTTTTGCGTATGTTTGCAGCCTGATAACATGACACACCATGATCGAAAGCATTCTTGAAAAGACATATCTTGAGAAAGACGATATAAAACAGCTTCTTTCTGCCCAAGGCGAAGACATGCGAAAGCTGTTTGACAAGGCGAAAGCAGTGAAATTCAGCCACTTGGACAACAATGTCCACTTGCGCGGGCTCATAGAATACAGCAACATCTGCACAAAATCGTGTCTTTACTGCGGACTTCGAAGCAAGAACACCAAGGTGGAGAGATACACCCTCACCGAGGAAGAGGTCGTGGAATGCGCCAACCTGGCCAACCAGCTTGGCTACGGCTCTGTCGCAATTCAAAGCGGCGAACGCAGCGACAAGGCCTTTGTCGATACCATAACCCATCTTGTCGAAGAGATAAAGAAAATCGATAACGGCAAACTCGGCATCACCCTCTCACTTGGTGAACAAACGGAAGATACATACCGGCGTTGGTTTGAGGCAGGCGCACACCGCTATCTGCTGCGCATCGAGGCTTCAAACCCCGACCTTTATTACAAGATACACCCGCACGACGACACACACGACTTCGATCGACGCATGCACTGCATCGACGACCTTATCAGGATAGGCTACCAGACTGGTACCGGCGTGATGGTGGGATTGCCCTTCCAGACAATAGACGACCTCGCCGACGACCTCATCTTCTTCAGAAACAAAGACGTAGCCATGGTTGGCATGGGACCCTTCATTCCGCATCCCGACACCCCTTTGTGGCAGTACCGTAACGACATACCCTCCGACAAGGAGCGCATGGACATGACTCTTAAAATGATTGCCACACTACGTCTGATTATGCCCGAGATAAACATGGTGGCCGCCACCGCCAACCAGACCATCGACCCGCAAGGACGCGAGAAAGCCATCAACGTGGGTGCCAACGTCATCATGCCCAACCTCACGCCCAACGAGTTCCGTGAGAACTACCTCATCTACCCCGACAAGGCCTGCGTCAGCGACCAGCCCGACCAGTGCCAGACCTGCCTCGACATCAGGATGGCTGCCATAGGACACAAGATTCTCTACAACGCCTGGGGCGACTCAGTGGCGTTCACGAAATCACATCGGCAATAACACATTCTGTCATTTTTTCTAAGAAAAAAATCTCAAGAAAGTATCTTTGAGCCGCGCCGTGAAAGGTAAAACCCACCCTAAACGCGTCATCTTGAACATGATTCAAGATCCCCGCCATGGGAACAGGACAAAACAGACCTGTAACGTATCGCCATTGGTGTGGCTTTCAGGAGCATATCATATCGCAGGCATGGAAGCCTGCGTACCAATAAAAACTCCCGCAAGACGATTTCCTGCGGGATTAATGATTTAAAGAGGATTATAATCCTTACTGTTTATCCATGGTACAAATCCAGTGGAATGATATTTCAGCATTTTAGCACATTAATATCTGTTTCAACTCATTAAATCTTTCAAGTATTTCCATTTCCTCCCAACGAAACAGTTTGAATTTGTTTTCAGTAAACACACCCTTTTTGTTTCTCTCATATACTCGAATCTGATTCTTATCGCATAATACCAACACTTTTGCATTGCCCCACTTGGCATACGACAAACCCTGGTCATAGTTTTTTGCAATATCCTCATTATTCTTCATGTTATATTTTGCCTCAATAACAACATCTGCTCCCAAATCTCTTTCAGTTCCTGTTAAATGCAAACAAAAGTCTGGCCTTTTTCCTGTTGTTCCTCTACCTGCAGGAAATTCCACTTCTGACTTAAAATCAACCCCTAGTTTCCACCCCATTTCTTCGAGTAACGGTATCAATAATTTCTTTGAGACATCTGCCTCTTCTTCAATTCCAAAATCAATTAATTTTTTCTTTGGTTCATATAACGATGGTAAAACAGATGTATCATATCCTTTTGCCTCAAGCATTCGTTTAATTTCGGCATAATCATCAGAAGTAACAGGCCATCCACTTACATCTTGGAAATTCTTACTAACAAAATTACCTTCTTTCTTTCTATTCTTAAAATATTCGCTATTTTTAAACTCTATAAATTTTATCGCCTTATCTTCTGGAATTTCTATTTTCCTTCCTATAACTGAATAAGAGTAATAATATCCAAATGGATCAACAAATCCATCTTCTATAGCAGTCCATACAGCATTGAGTTTCTTTACGGGCGATTTCTCATAAAAAAGCATAATGTCACCTTTGTTGGTTTGCGGGCTAGATTGCCAAAACCCATATTTCATAGTCTTTTCGCTTCCGTAATAATTACCAACAAGTATCCATGCCTGCTCTGGCACATTAGGCATTGACTTTTCATTATTAATTTCAATTTCTTCCTTTATGTTTACAAGTTCATAATCAAACAGAAATGCACATAACTCGCCAACATCAAGTATTTCGTTTTCAATTGCAAACTCTTTTATTGCGCTACACATTTCGATGTAGTATAGCCACCGTTGACGATAGTCAGACCTTTGGGGTGTTTTTGGCAATTTAATATCATATTTTTCTGCAAACTTCACAAAATAAGTAAACTGCATTACATATAGATTGGGAATAAAATATCGGGGCATATATTTGTAAAGAGCAAATGACAAATAGACATTGTATCCTAATATTTGCTTAAAAGCAATCTGAGGGACTTCAAACAGATCTTCATTGTCATTATCGGATACAAAATATCGTGTTAACCACAGAAAATAATCCTTAACATCAAAGCCATTTAATTCTTCCTCATCAAGATATGTTTCATTGACAATTTTATCAAAGTAATCAAGTTCTTTTGTATAATGAACCTCTTCTTCTTTGTTTAAAACACCAACAAATCCAGAATCAAATAGTTTGATTGCATTAAACATATCAGTGGATGTGCATTTTGGTGTGGTCAAATGATTAAACAATGAAATCACCTTCTGTCCTTCTTCACTCCTTTTGTAGCGTTCCCAATTCGTTTTAAGGATTTTCTTCATAAAAATGATTTTTTCCTTCCCAGCACCTCAAAAGGAAGTTGTCATACAAAAAAGAAGCGTGGCACTGATATACCACTCTTCTATCGGAGGTCGTGAGAATTACCTTATAACGCAGAATGTAATAAATCAGTCCACGCTTAAATGCGCGAACTATTACACCCTCTTGCGCTATAATTCTAGAAATTTCTTACGTTTCCGAAAGCAAGACGAGCATAACGCTTCGTGTTCCAATATGTTGGCGGAATAAAACCGCCGTAAAGAACAATGCAAATATACGACATTTTTGAAAAAAACAAGGGTGTTTTGTATTTTTTTCTTCACAATCACGGCTTTCTGCCCGATTATTTCTTAACTTTGCAGACTAAACAAAAAAAGGTATATCGAAATGGAAATAACAGGTAAAGTAATCAAATTGGGCAACTTTATGGAAGGACAAGGTGCCAACGGCCCTTGGCGCAAGCAGGAACTCATCATACAGACCGACGAGCAATATCCGAAAACAGTATGTCTGCAATGCTGGGGCGACCAGGCTGCAGAGGCACAGAACCTCCAACCCGAGCAGAACGTGAGGATACAGTTCAGACTTGAGTCACGCGAGTTCAATGGCAAATGGTACACCGACGCCAGAGCATGGCGCATAGAGAACATGCAGGCACAACCAGCTGCAGCCCCTCAACAGCAATACCAACAGCCACAGCAGCCAATGCACCAGACTCCTCCCATAGCCAACACCATCCCCGCTGACGACAACACCCCGACTTTCGACGCCACCGACCCCAACGACGATCTGCCATTCTAATACACGTGTCCCGTGTCTCGAGTCTAGCGTCCCTTAGTCATTTAAAAAAATGACTATGACACTGACTATGACTAAGGCACTTACATCAAAGTAATACGCTAAAAATGAAAAAGATAGAGGTAAACAACTTCCTTCTTTACACCACAGGCCTTATCTGCATCGACTTTGAATACGGCAAAGACGAGCTTTTCCTCAACGTTGACATCGACCTCGCCATGATGCTCAAGATGATGCGCAAGGAAGGCCTGAAGGAAGCCGACATTCAACGCCTTAGCGACAGCGGACAGCCCATCCACTTCGAGAAGGTGACACTCATCCTCTTCGAGGAAGACGGCAAGCGAGGCTCGTTCTACACCTCCGAGGTGTTCGACGACCCCGACGACCCGGATGTGTTCCATGTGGAATTGAAAGAATAAACACTTGTACTATTTATGCGCTTCTCCGTATATCACGCCCCCTCTCAGAGAGGGTGCCACAGTCGGGGAAGAAAAAAAGTGGATTCAAGGATTCAAAATTAAAAATTGAAGACTCCCCCTAGCCCCCTCTAAGAGGGGGAACTATGATTACATAGAATTTATAAGAATAAACCTTATTTACAATGAAAAAAATAGCATTAATAGCATTGGCCGCAACAATAAGTTTCATGCCGGCCTGCACTCAACAAGAGAAGGAACAGGTCAAGGAAGAGCCTGTGAAACAGAAAATCATGCCTGCAAAGCTTCAACTCACCTCCGACATCATGACCCCTGAGGTGCTTTGGGCCATGGGTCGCATAGGCGAGAGTTCGGTATCGCCCGACAACTCAAAAATAGTCTATAACGTCACCTACTACAGCGTGGCCGAGAACCGCAGCAGCTCTACCTTATATATAATGAATGCCGATGGCAGCGACAACAAGGAGCTGACAGGCGCCAACGACAGCGAATACAGCCCACAATGGCGTCCCGACGGCAAAAAAATAGGCTTCCTCTGCACCGACGACAAAGGCGTCATGCAGCTCTGGGAGGTCAACCCTGACGGAACAGAACGCCAGTGCGTCTCGAACGAGGCCAACGACATCAACGGCTTCCTTTACTCGCCCGACTGCACCCAGGTCATCTTCACCAAAGAAGTGAAGCTGAAAGAGACAGTGGCCGACATCTACCCCGACCTGCCTCTCTCATCGGGCCGTATAAACAACGACCTAATGTATCGCCACTGGGACCACTGGGTTGACACCTACGGACACATCTTCGTCGGCAACTTCAGCAGCGGCAAGATAGAAAACGCCTTCGATGCCATGGCTGGCGAACAATGGGAGTCGCCACTGCGTCCCTTCGGAGGAATGGAACAGGTTCAATGGATGCCCGACGGCAAGAGCTTCGTCTATTGCTGCCGCAAGAAAGTCGGAAAAGACTACGCCCTCTCGACCAACTCCGACATTTACCAATACACTATCCAAAGCGGCGAGTGCAAGAACCTCACCGAAGGCATGATGGGCTACGACCTCAACCCCGTCATCTCGCCCGACGGCAAACTGATGGCTTGGGAGAGCATGGAGCGCGAAGGCTATGAGGCCGACAAACAACGCCTCTTCGTGATGAACCTCGAGACAGGCGAAAAGACAGATTTCTCTGCCAAGTTCGACCAATGCTGCACAGGTTTCAGCTGGGCCGACGACAGCAAGACACTGTACTTTGTCAGCGACACATACGCCACCGACCAACTATATTCGCTGAATGTTGAGACAGGCGAGATAAAGAAACTCACTGAAGGCAAACACAACTACATATCTGTTGCCGCTGCAGGCAACAAGCTCATTGCTGGCCGTCAGTCGATGAGCCACCCCACTGAGTTGTTCAGTGTGAATCCGGCCAACGGCGAGGCCACACAGATAACACACGTCAACGACGACATCTTCGCACAACTCACCATGGGCGAGGTCGAAGAACGCTGGATAAAGACCACCGACGGCAAAGACATGCTCACCTGGGTCATCTATCCTCCTCACTTCGACAAGAACAAGCAATACCCTGCCCTGCTCTACTGCGAAGGCGGACCACAAAGCACCGTGAGCCAGTTCTGGTCGTACCGTTGGAACTTCCAGATGATGGCTGCCAACGACTACATCATTGTCGCCCCCAACCGCCGAGGCTTGCCAGGCTTCGGTCAGGAGTGGCTTGAAGAGATTAGCGGCGACTACGGAGGACAGTGCATGAAAGACTACCTCAGCGCCATCGACGAGGTGAAGAAAGAACCTTATATTGACGAGAATCGTCTTGGTGCAGTGGGTGCCAGTTTTGGAGGATACAGCGTCTTCTGGCTTGCCGGACATCATGACGGACGATTCAAGGCCCTCATAGCCCACGACGGAATGTTCAACCTCGACGCACAATATCTTGAGACTGAAGAGATGTGGTTTGTGAACTGGGATTTAGGCGGCCCATATTGGGACTGGAACAACCCAACCGTACGCAAGAGCTACGCCAACTCACCCCACCTCTTTGTTGACAAATGGACAGCCCCAATCCTTGTCATCCACGGCGGCAACGACTACCGCATCTGCTTCACACAGGGAATGCAGGCTTACAACGCTGCCATACTTCGCGGCCTCGATGCTGAGTTCCTCTACTTCCCCGACGAGAACCACTGGGTGCTGAAACCACAAAACGGAATACTGTGGCAACGCAGGTTCTACAACTGGTTGGATAAATACCTGAAATGAAATGATGAAAAAAGGACGTTATAGAACGTCCTTTTTTCATATTAGATCTGCCACAACAAGTGCGGCCAACGACTCAACCAATACCACTGCTCGTGGCAGGGCACAGACATCATGGCGGCCCTCTATATTAATAGAGGTATCCTTGCCCTCGTCGGTAACGGTGTTTTGAGGTTTCTTTATCGATGGTATCGGCTTGAGAGCGACATTAAACACTATGTCCTCTCCATTGCTGATGCCGCCCTGTATGCCGCCCGAGTGGTTGGTGCGTGTGCGGATTTTACCATCTTTCACACAAAACTCGTCGTTGCATTCCGAGCCTTTCATACCAGCCATGGCAAAGCCATCGCCGTATTCAAAGCCTTTCACTGACGGGATGCTGAACATGGCGTATGCCAAACGCGCCTGTAGCTTGTCGAACATGGGCTCACCCAATCCAGCAGGAGCATTGTGGATGCAGCAGCCTATTACGCCACCGAGAGTGTCGCCTTCCTTTTTTGCCGACTCCATCTGTTGCGACATAAGGTCGGCCGCCTCTTTGTCAGAATGAGCACCCATAGCAGCAGTGCCTATCTGCTTGACGTAGGCCTGAATAACGATTCCTTTTTCCGAAAGTATCTGTTTCGCTATGGCTCCCGCCACTACAATGGGCAAAGTGGTACGAGCCGATGCTCTGCCTCCCCCACGATAGTCGCGGATGCCGTATTTTGCCTGATAAGTGAAATCGGCGTGTGAAGGACGGAACACGTGTTCAAGTTCTGCATAGTCCTCAGGCTTCGCGTCAGTGTTCTCAACCATAAAGGCAATAGGTGTGCCAAGTGTCACGCCGTCGAGGATGCCCGACAGAAACTTGACTTTATCGACCTCGTTGCGCTGCGACGAAAATTCGTTCATTGCCGTGGCACGCCGCCTTAGTTCCGACTCGATTAGTTGAAAATCGATGGCTAAATTGGATGGGCAGCCGTCAATAACGCCGCCTATCGCTGCACCGTGCGACTCACCGAAGGTGGTTAGCCTGAAATGTCGTCCTATGGTGTTCATAGCATAAAAAAGAAAGTCCCCCTTTTTAGGAGGACATTCTCTGAAAAAGGTATTATTAATCGTTTAATATTCTCAATTTCGCTTCAAGAACCTTAAGGTCGTTCTTGGCACGGCTTATCTTCTTCTCATACTCGGCAATCAGCACTTCCGACTGTTTGCTGTTGGCGAAGAAGCCAATGTTGTTCTCGAGAGTGGCTATCTCATCGCGGAGTTTCTGAATCCTTGTGGTCATGGCGTTGCGCTCACGGCGTATCTTGTCACGCGACTCTGGATTGTCTTTCAATCCTGCCACCATCTCTTTATACTCTGCGGTAGAGATTTCATTCTCGTTGATCTTCATCTTGTCGAAGAGTGAGTCAACGATTTTCTTATATTCGCCATTGATGCTGTCTTTTGCCTTGCTCGGCACATGGCCTATCTCGAACCAGCGACGTTGAAATGCCTTTATCGCCTCTATGTTCTCGGCACGGTCGGCCTTTATCTCGAAAGCTTTCATCTCTTCTATGAGTTCCTGCTTGGCCTTGAGGTTTGCGTCTTCCTCACCCTTTATGCCTGAGAAATGCTCTGACTTACGGGTGAAGAATGCGTCGCAAGCAGCGCGGAAGCGCTTCCAAACTTTCTCGGAGCGTTTCTTCGGCACGGGACCTATAGTCTTCCATTCCTCTTGCAGTTTCTTCAGTTGTTCTGTGGCTTTCTTCCACTCGGTGGATTCTTGCAGCGACTCGGCCTCAACACAGAGTTGCACCTTGCGGTTGAAGTTCTCGGTCTGTTGTTCCTTCAAGGCATCGAAGAACACTTTTTTCTTTGCGAAGAAGTTATCCATCGACTGTTTGAAGCGGGTCCAAAGCTCCTCATTCTGTTTTGCAGAAGCAGGTCCGACAGTCTTCCACACCTTAAGCAGCTCAGACAGTTCGTCAGACTTCTTTTGCCATGCATTGACGCTGTTAAGCTCTTCGGCCACGAGTTCATCTGCCTTTTCACACAGTGCTGTCTTGGTGGCATAGTTCTCGGTTTGGTCTTCTTGCAACTTTGAATAATACTCGCGACGTATCTTGTTTATTTTGTCGGTAGCCGACTTGAAGCGGTTCCACAACTCTTCTTTCTTGTCTTGCGGCACGGGGCCTATCTCCTTCCATTCCTCATGGTATTTCTGCAAGGCCTTGAACGATTTGGTAAGCGACTTCTCGGTCAAGAGCTCTTCAGCTTTCTCGCACAGGGCAAGTTTTGCCTCGAGATTTTTCTTCATGTCAAGGTCGCGCAGCTCACGTATCATCTTTACCTTGTCGAACAACTTGTCTGTGAGGAAATGGTAGTTGTTCCAAAGGTCTTTGTTGTCGGAGGCTGGCACCGAGCCTATCTCGTTCCACTGGCTGCGAATCGAGTTGAACTCGTCGTAAATCTTCTTGAGTGGCTCCTCAGAATCGACTAGTGAGCGCAGATTCTCAAGCAGGGCCTTTTTCTTTTCGAGGTTCTCGACCTTCTGGTTCTCAAGCATCTCGTTCATCTTGGCCTTGTTCTCTTTATATATGGCAAAGGCCGCTTCATAACGCTCATCCATAGGGTCTTTCGACTCGTCAGTCACAACTTCTTCATCACCTTGATCCTGCAGATTCTTCTCAACCTGCTTGTCGAGTTCATCTTTTTTGAGCTTATTGTATTGGATATTAATGGCAATAACTCTGTCTTTTATCTTATTGATATCGGGATCTTTGACTGTTTCCTCCATCATCTCGACGAGTTGCTCCTTGCTCAAATCCGACAGGCTGGGCATAGCCGTAACAATGGCAGCCTCTTCCTCTTCACTCTCGTTCTCGATGCCAATAGTCTCAATCTCTGGCAGCTGTTCGTCGTCAACAACAGGCTGTTCTGGCCACATAGCAGTATTTACTTCAGTGCGCAGTTTGCCAGGGAGAATGTTAGGTTGAATAAGTTTAACAATCTTTTTCTTCTCGTTACCGTCAATAATCTTTTTCATTTTCTTTGTAATGTTTTCGTTCTCTATTCCTTCTTTGGAATTTTGATTAAGTTGGTCATTAATTTCCATAAGCTCATTTTATTAATAGCCGTAATGTCTTGCCTTGCAAAACAAAACAACTGGGTTCATTTGCACGGCAAATTTATGAAAATTTTGTATCAACTCGCATTTTTCTCTCCAAAATTTGATTTTTTTACTCTTCTGGTGGCTTTTTTGCCACTTTTTATTACATTTGCAGTCGATTGAAAATAGCACGATGAACGATATCAACACCATCCTCACACAACTTGTCAGCAGCATTGGCGCTGAGGTTGTCGGCATATCGCAAATTGCCGAATCGGGGTCTCCTAGAAAATACTACCGTCTCACGACGACAAACGGCACATTGATAGGCACTTACAATAACAACATTGCCGAGAACGAAGCTTTCTTCAGCCTGACCGATACTTTTGCCTCGCAGGGACTCAACACCCCTCGTGTTGCAGCCATTAGTGAGGACAGAACCTGTTACATACAGACCGACTATGGCGACGACACGCTTTTTGCACACGTACAGAAAGCGCTTAGCGAAGGCGGATACAACGACGAATTGGTTCACCTGTATAAACTGGCCCTGTCAAATCTTGTCAAGTTCCAACTGGCAGATGGCATCGACTATGGCAAAACCTACCCTGCCGCCTCTTTCGACCGCGCCGCTATAATGGGCGACTTGAACTATTTCAAATATTATTTCCTGAAAATGCATTATGAGATAGACTTCAACGAGACCTTGCTGGACGCTGACTTTGAGCGTTTTGCCGATATTGTTGACGCAGCTCCGCGCTGTGGTTTCATGTATCGCGACTTCCAGTCACGCAACATCATGATTTATAACAATGACACATTTTTCATTGATTATCAAGGTGGAAGAAAAGGCCCCTTGCAATATGACGTAGTCTCACTACTTTATCAGGTCAAAGCAATGATGCCCGCTGCGACACGACATCTTCTTCTTGGCTATTACAAAAACGAACTGAAAAAAAACTTCCCCGAAGGACTTAACGACTTTGACAAATATTATCACGCTTTTGTCTATCTCCGTCTGATGCAGGTGCTTGGTGCCTATGGCTACAGAGGTCTCATACAGCGCAAGAGACATTTCATCGAGAGCATCCCCTACGCCATCGGCGAGCTGAGAAAACACAACCAACAATACCCCTTGGACGAAATGCCCGAACTGCAAAGGGTCATCTCGCAGCTGAACAAGCTGAAAACCAGATATCCAAAGGGTGTCGACACAAAGAAATCCGACAAACTATGCGTCAGCGTATGCAGTTTCTCGTTCAAGAAAGGCTATCCCGAAAACAACGACGGCAACGGTGGCGGACACGTTTTCGACTGTCGCGCATTGCCCAACCCAGGACGCGAGGAGAGATTCAAGAAAATGACCGGCCTCGACAAACCCGTTATCGAATTCCTTGTCGAAAAGCCGCAAACCGCAGCATTCCTTAGTTACACAAAATCAATTGTGGATCAAAGTGTCACAAATTACATTGAACGCGGTTTCACCAATCTTTCAGTGGCATTCGGATGCACAGGCGGAAAACACAGGTCGGTGTTTTTCTCTCAGTCGATATACGACTATCTGCGCAAACGCTATCCTTATATCAGCGTCAAAATAGACCACAAAGAACAGAATATCAGCGCAAACAATAAACCCAAAGCCAAGCGCACCGCCTTTATCCTCGCCGCCGGACTAGGCACAAGGTTAGGCACCCTCACTGCCGACAAGCCCAAAGCCCTGGTCGAAGTGGGAGGAAAGACACTGTTGCAACGCAACATAGAGAACGTCATCGCTAACGGATTCAATCATATCGTCATAAATGCGCACCATTTCCACCAACAGATAAAAGACTTTGTCAAAACCCACGATTTTGGCATTCACATCGATGTGTCGGATGAGAAAAACATGTTGATGAACACCGGTGGAGGCATAGCCAAAGCCTTGCCCCTGCTTGCCCACTCGAACTTCGTCATGGTGCATAATGTTGACATTTTCAGCGACATAGACCTTAAAAAGATTTCCAACGACTTTATGAAGTCGAAAGACGATGCGTGGCTCATCACCCAAGACCGCAACACTTCGAGAAAACTACTGTTCGACGCTGACGGCAAGCTCGTCGGATGGCGCAACGTCACAGACGGCTCGTTCAAATGGGTGAATGGAGAATACGACAATTTCGAAGAACTAGCTTTCAACGGGATACACTTCTTCAAGCCCACCCTTTTCGCCGAAACAAAGGTTGAACCAGCAAGTGTGATAGACCTATACCTTGACTTGGCAAAGACAAAAACAATTAGAAGAATCAAAATGGAACCGACATTCTGGTTTGACTTAGGAAAGCCCCAGGAAATTGAACAAGCGGAGAAACTTCTAAAAAACATTGAAAATGGAAAGTAGTTTTATACATAAAGTTGCACTTTATATAATAAACAATTACAACCTGAAAGACAACAATTTGGTTGTTGTTTTCCCAAACAAAAGAGCAGCCTATAACCTGCGTGAAGAGCTGAGAAACAACGCTAAGCAGACAATGTGGATGCCAGCTATCATGTCGATAGAAGAAGCTGTCACAAAATGGAGCGGGCTCGAACTCGCCGACAAACTCGACACTCTATTTGAGCTGGTTGCCGTCGACAGTGAATTACACAACGACAGGAAAAAATCCATCTCTCAATTTGGCGGTCTGGCCGCACAAATGGCCTCCGACTTTGACGAGATTGACAGTTTTCTAGTCGATGCAGAGAAACTGTTCAACTATGTCACCGACGACAAGATGATAAGCATCTGGGATGTCACAGAGATTTCCTCGCACGAGAAAGAGAACGACTACATCAGGTTTTACAAGTCGCTTTACGGCTATTACACATGCCTGCGGAAGCGTCTTTTGGATGAAGGCAAGGGCTATTACGGCATGATAACGAGGCTTTTGGCCGAAGACAATAAGATGCTGACAAATGCAACCAGCGACAACAAAATAATCCTAGCCGGGTTCAACGCCCTAACCGCCAGCGAGGAAAAGATGTTCAAAGAACTGGTCACATCGGGCATTGCCACAACACTATGGGACTTTGACAACTACTATGCCAACGACGACTCACAAAACGAAGCTGGAATATTTGCACGCCGACTGAAAAAAGACTACAACATCTGGTTCGAACACGACTTCGAATTCAACGATTTCGGGGACAACCTTCTCACAAAAAAAAGAACTATAAACATCATCGACTCGGCTGGCAACACACTACAAGCCAAAGCTTTACAGGAACAGCTATCGAAAAGCACCGACAAAAACGCAGCCATAGTCCTTGTGAACGAAGACTTGCTCATCCCCGTGCTGAACGCCATCCCCAAAAAAGACAATGACGACTGCTCCATAAAAGTCTCCATGGGCTACCCAATCAAAATGACTGCCATAAATGGTATGACAAGCCTCTTCTTCAAGCTGCACCGACGCCGTTTCAGCAACAACCTGCTCTACATCTGGCCAATATTCGAGATTCTGGACTTGGACATCGTAAAACTCACTTTCGACATGGAAGAGCTCAACGAAATCAGCCAGTGGCGAAAGAAAAAAATCAAAAACGAAGAATATTCCATCAATCGCGACAGCATAGGCTTTACTGAAAACTCTGACATTGAAAGGTTTGTACTTCTGATGACAAGCAAAACGGAAAACGTGACAGAGCTTGTCGAGTCACTCAAACAAGCCGTAGCACTGATTGGATGGAAGGCAGAACGCAGAAAAGACGACGGAAACAATTTCATAAAAGCGCAAATCGACGAGATTCACAAGAGCCTTGTCCGCATTGAAGAAATCATAAAAAAACATTCCGACATCATCACCGAAAACGAAGCAATAGAATCGTTGTTCCATGTCATTTCGGGCGAAAACACGATCAGTCTCAGCAGCAAAGACACAGACAGAAAAGGCAATTGCAACATCAATATCATGGGGCTTCTCGAAACCCGAAACCTCGACTTCGAAACCATGCATCTGATAGGCGCCAACGAGGGCGTACTACCCAAAAACAACAGCAAAGGAAGCTTCATCCCATATTTCATACGTTCAGCCATGAACATGCCCACAAACGAGAAGAAGCAAGCCGTGTATGCATACCACTTCTACAGGCTGTTGCAAAACTGCGAACATGTGTTCATCTACTACAACTCCGACAATGAAGCTGAAGGCGACATGAGCCGTTTCGTGATGCAGATAGAGCGGGAACTCGTTCCTCAGAGCAACGGCAACACAAAAATAAACACACTGAACTTCGTCAGCAGCAACGTCAGAAAAGAGACTTTGTCCAGCCCGATATCCATACCCAAGACCCAAGACATCATAGAGAAATTAAAAGAAAAGCTAAAAAATGGCATGGCCCCCACCACACTGCAAAAATATGTTGCATGCCCTCTGAAGTTCTGTTTCACGTACGTCTTTAATATCAGTGACAACGAAGAGGACGAGAATGTGCAGGCCAACCAAATAGGTACCAAAGTACACAACGACGTACTTGAGGAGGCCTTCAAAAAAGCTAAAAAAGACTCCGGACAAGAAGATTATTTTATTGACTCAAAACAACTTGACATCATAAGGACTTATGCCAAAGAAAACATCGACAACCTGAACCTGCAACAAAACGGATATAACTACCTTAACAAGGAAATAATAAGGAATTTTGCCATGAACTATCTCAAATCAGAGACAGGCAACTTCTATCTCATCGGAACGGAAATGAAATTAAGCAAAACAATTTTCATCAACGATGTGGTATGCGAACTGACAGGTACGATCGACCGCATTGACAGACTCATGGACGGCACAATAAGAATATGCGACTATAAAACCGACAAGAAGATAAAAGACAGTGACCTTAAAGTTGGCCAAGCCACCAAAAAAAGCAAAGACAATACAACCGATGATGAAAACAACATTCCTGACGAAGGCAATATAAAGCATTACAGCGACATACCGGAAAAAGCCCGCCAGCTGTTGATATACAAGTACTTGTATATGACAAACAATAACATCACAGACGCCAATAAGGTGACCGCTTCGATAATAGGCTTAACAGGCCACTCCAACCCCTATCACGAACTTCAGATAAATGATACTCAATACATAAATGACTTTCTCGGAAAAACAGAAAACCTTTTAACCGATTTGCTGAAGGAGATACTAAACCCCGAGAATCCATTTAACCAGACAACAGAAAAAAGAAACTGCCAAATATGCGATTTCAAGGACATCTGCTGCCGCGATTAGTCATATAAAAGGTCAATATACACAGGAAGGTGGTCGCTGAAACCGCCAATGTAACGGGGACCAATATATGTTCTTATCAGTTTCTTTCCATGATAGGTCTCGTCTTCTTCAAGCATGAAGTCAGTGTGGAATATTCGAGCACTGTTTTCCTTGTAATGAAGTTTTTTGCCATCTTCAATTAAAGGTTTACTTAAGATGATTTGGTCGAATATTTGCCAGGTCTCATGGAACTTCAGTGTACCTTCAATGTCGAAGTCGGAGTTGTGGGCAAACAGATTCACTAGCATCCTGTCGCCAGTGCATTCAGTGATATGGCGGGCTTTCAGCACATCGTGCAGGCATGGCGCCTCGGGAATGTCGTTCATGTCACCCATGATGGCTATCTTGGCATCAGGATTGAGATTGGTGAGCGAGTCGACACGGCTGCGCACTATGGCGGCGGCTATGTTACGCGCCTCAACGGTCTCCAACTCTCCAGAATACTTTGACGGCCAGTGGTTTACGAAGACATGGAGCGTATCGCCCACCTTTTTGTCCACAAACTTGCCATAGATGATGTCGCGTGAGTGGTAGTCGAGTTCCTTGGGATTGACGTAGGTTATGGCTTCGCTGCTTATCAAAGTAAAGAGGTCCTTTGAATAAACTATTGCAGCATCGATGCCGCGACGGTCGGGCGAGTCGTAGTGCACCCAGCTGTAGTTGAACTTCTTAAGCGGGGTTTGGGCAAACAGCATATTGATAACATACTCGTTCTCAATCTCGCACACGCCCATTATCCCTATCGGGCGCATCTCCGACATGGCAAGAACGACCTTGTACAAGTTGTTGCGTTTTTTGTAGAACCTGTATTTCGTCCAATGCTGCATTCCCTCCTCGGTATATTCGTTGTAGGCGCGTGTGGTGTCAACAAACGGGTCGAAAAAGTTCTCCATATTCCAGAACGCGATGCGTATGCTTTTCTCGTCCTGGGCTTTTACCACGGCGTTGGAGAGCATGACAAACACAAACAACAAGGCAATTCTTTTCATATCCTGACTATTTTGCCACAAAGGTAATAATTTTGCAGAAACCCACAAAAAAAACGTTGCCAAACAGGATGCGAATGGCAACGGGGATTTGTTGGTCAAAGCACACCGTGAAAGGCCTATCCGCCACCCTACCCCGTCATTGTGGAAACGAAGGGGTGAGATGTGTGGATGGGTTATCCGCAAGCCACTTGCCGGGTGCACCATAGGCGACACGGAAGGCCCTGTCTTGTCCTGTTCCCGTAGCGTGGATGCTGAAACAAGTTCAGCATGACTCGTTTGGGACGTTTTGTCGTTCCTGCTGAGTTTTGCCAAAGACCCACCATGAAAGGCCTATCCGCCACCCTACGCCGTCACTGCGAGGCGTGAGCGTGGGGCATGTGCGGTTGCAGCCACGGCAGTCTCCTTGCAGGGTGCACCATAGGCGACACGAAAGGCGGCAACCTGTATGTTCCCGCTTAAAAGACTGCCGCGCTCCTATCGTCGCTCGCAGTGACGGGAAAAGGGGCGGTTTGCCATTCTTGCTTCAACTTGCCAAAGCATTGTGCCGCGGTTTCGACGCTTCGACATGCTCAGCGCAACGCAGCTCAACCGGCGGGAGACACAAAAAAAACCGTTGCAAAACGGGATGTGAATGGCAACGGGGTGGTTTTTGCAGCTATACGCAAACACACTTTTCCGAAAATATCACGATTTTTACGGAATTGATTCCTAAAAAAATCACGATATTTTTGGAATTTGCATAAGTAAAATATTACCTGTGTGACAAAAAACGTTGCCAAACGGGATGTGAATGGCAACGGAGTAACCCCCCAAAAAAAATCGCTTATTCTTGCTTCTGCCCGCAAAAGCCAACCGTGAAAGGCATTACCGCCACCCCACCCCGTCACTGCGAGGCGTGAGCGTAGGGCATGTGCGGTTGCAGCCGTGGCAGTCTCCTTGCCGGAAATACCATAGGCGACACGAAAAGCGCAGTCTTGTCTTGTTCCCGTAGCGTGGATGCTGAAACAAGTTCAGCATGACTCGTTTCGGGATGGTTTGCCATTCTTGCTTCATCCCGCAAAAACCCACCGTGAAAGACAACCCTGCCACCCCACCCCGTCACTGCGAGGCGTGAGCGTGGGGCATGTGCGGTTGCAGCCACGGCAGTCTCCTTGCTGGGGACACCATAGGCGACACTTGAGTTGTGGATAATAAATTCTC
>Ga0247611_10000131_pt1 | contig 152578 bp, 256 predicted proteins | sample 177DNAGHGhighgp2_FD_192422 | JGI IMG/M metagenome (GOLD analysis project Ga0247611, IMG submission 192422) | Sheep rumen microbial communities from Palmerston North, Manawatu-Wanganui, New Zealand - 1770 DNA GHGhigh gp2 | ecosystem: Host-associated > Mammals > Digestive system > Stomach >...
AATTACTCTATATATCCTAACCAGTATAAGTTGCCAGCCAACCAGCATTTCCAAAGTTATATGTAACTGGCGCTCTGCTATAAGTACCAGAGGGTGTTATTGCAATACCACTAGTATTTGTAGTAGATGTACTAACATTTAAAGTGTCAATACTTGATGTAGTAGTAACTCCACCGCCACTAAACGTTGGCGTGGCGGTGGACTGAACTTCTAAATCTATTAATAGATTTTTATCTACATATTTTCCACCAGTAGCTAATGTTATAGTCGAAACTTGACTAGTAATTGATACCGGGTCCAATTTTGACATATAACCATTATAAGTACTATTAAGTGCAACTGAATTAGAATCTTGCGCGTCAGCCGCGCCGGTATATGTGGCCAATGTACCTTGAATAAGTTGACCATTACTATCATATCCATAATAACCAGTTCTCATTGAAGCAGCAATAACATTAGCACTGTTAGATAAGAAAGAACTAAACGGTATCTTTGTATTATAAACATATCCAGCACTTATATATAAATATCCGCCACTCTCTAAAGTTAATATTTCATTTAATGTAGGATAACTTTGGCTCCCAGATGTTGAAAAATTTGCTAATCTAATTTGCCCTGCTTCCATCCATCCTGCTTGCCAATAGGGAGTTTCCCTATAAGTAGAATTAAATATGATAGAAGTAGATGGAACATTAATTAACACGTTAATATTTTTATCAACGAATGTATTTTGGGTAGTTAAGGAGAATCCTGAGGTTAAGTACCCAGTTGATTGGTCCGCGCTTAAAATGCTGCTATCTAGTGTTAAATTAGCTGCCCACGCGCCATTCGCCGCATTAAAATTGGCCATTTGTTTCATCTCCTTTTATCATAAAATTATTAGGACATAGTATAAGCACCTGCATAAGTTGGAATACTGCCAGTTACAGTTGTACCATCCTCGTCTAATGCGGTATGTCCAGCTAGAATATATTCAGCATGGCCCTTAACATCAGTTCCATCTGGAACTAGGGTAGCAGTACTGATTTTGGTCGCTGGATAATAGCCAGCAGTTAATGTTAAATAACCGCCTTCAACTAGAACTGCGGTTGTGTTTGCGGTATAATCATTACCTGGGTCAGTAGATACTGTAGAAAGAGTACCATTGTCTACCGTGCCAACAGTTGTATTAGCTGGAATATAACCTGCGGTTGCAACCGTAGTAGAAGCCCCAGAAGTACTGAATGTTGCTTTATCTAAGGAACCAATAGTAACACTAGAAGCACTACCGTCTGCGCTATCAGAATGGAACCAACCATCACTACCAACTGTGAATGTAGTAGGGATAGTAGTTAAATCTGAGGTTACAGGGAAAGTATGGTCATTAGATTCTACACCAACTGCCATATGCTCACTAGTAACAGTGCCAATAGCAACAGTGGAAGTTCCGCTTGCTTCGGTAACTGGAATATAAGTATCTGCAGAAGCATTAATGGTTACTGTAGTATCGGTAGAAGTATCAGTATCATAGATTGTAGGTGTACCATAACCAGCAGATTCAACCGTACCAGTAGAAGTAACTGTTGCGCTGCTTGCGGCAGACTTAACTTTTACATAAACACCAGAGCTTGGAGCAGTTGTAACAGCCGCGCCCGCTGCGGCATCAGTAACACCACTAATGCTAATAGCATCCTTGCTAATTGCTGGAGTAACTGTACCAGAAGCACTTGCACTCACACCAATTGTAATTTTATCTAATACTTTAATTCCACTAATAGCGCCGGCATTTTTAGTACCAACAGTATCGCCGATGAAACCTTCTGTAACAACAGTTGGAGCAGCGATAATACCAGAAGCGCCAATAGTGAACTTACCTTCATTATCACCGCTATCTTGATATGTTGGATTACCTAATGTTGCAGTAGCATTTGGAGAACTTACTTCGCCAGCAGGGCCATCTTCGGCTTTTCCAATAATAATGGTTCTTGCACCATTATAACCTGCTGTAATATTAATTGTTTGTGTGTCATAATCAGGATTGATCGTAGAACCACTTGCTACGGTATTAGTACCATCATTCATAGTGGACTGTGCGATCTTACCAACAACGACACCAGTGTCACTTACGTTTGCTGCAGAAGCTGGTGCCCAACCTGCAGTAGCGGGTGTGACAGTACCAGCAATAGTAGCGGTTAATGGATATTTTCCTTCGCTTGCGGTACCAACCGTAACATCATCATTATTATCAGTAATAGCAAGGTCCATTGCACCAACCGCGGGAGTTGTGATTTTAATTGCAATATTCTTATCAACGAACGTATTTTCAGTTGATAAAATACCAGTTACATCGCCAGAGTTTTCAATAGTTTTTTCAAACGCAAACGCGCTATTTTTTACTTCCATATCAGGCATAATAGTCACCTCTGATTAAATTATTGTGCCAGTATAAACTGGGACGGTTACATCTTCTGTTCCATCAAAAACATAAGCATTATTAGCGCCAAAAGTTAGTGTATGCTGTAAAGAGTTGGCACTAATGCTATTTACGTCTACTCCTCCTACAGTACTAGCATCTATAAAGGGTAGATTGACAACGGTGGTTAGACCATCGCCAATCTTAATCCTTGAATATGTATGCGTCGAATCAGGAGAGTAGACAATTAATTCGCCTAAAAGAGGAACGAATGATGAATGAGCGTTCCAATTAGTTTCAGAGTCAATCTTTAACTAAACACGCGAAAGAATAGTATTAGCACTCATTTTCATCTCCTCCCATTATACTTAAATTACTGTAGATGCTGTTCCACAATTGAGTACTAAGATAGTTCCAGAAGTCTGGTCTAAATCAGCAATGTCTCCAGTTTTTGCGATACGAGCGAACTCTAATTTCTTTGTAGTTGAATCAATTGTAATATCTTCATATCCGGTACCAGCAGCATCGGCCACACGAGCGCCCTTAACAGTACCAATGTTTGTTAGGTCAATTGTTAATTCAACATTCTTATTAGCATCAACAGTTTGTTCTACACCATTTAAAGTAATGGATTCGATTGTATTAACTTGTGCTCCGGCCGCGATACCACTTAATTTAGTACCTTCGGCTTCTGTCATTAGGCGGTCAGTGCCGTTTTGCGCAACGTATGTACTTGCTGCAGTAGTACTATCTAATTTTCCATTGATTTCAGTTTGTAAAGCTGAAACTAAATCTTGCTTACGGATACTACCTTTAACAGCGTAGTCTCCTTCGGTGCCCAATTCTTGCCAGTTTGAACCATTATAAATCCATTCTGTATTACCATAGATAACAACATCACCAGAAACTGGATTAATATAACTCTTACCGGTAATGGTTGGAGCGCCAGAGAAAGAAGAACTCATTGCATCTGTAGTAAAACCAATGAAATGCATTGCGCCAGCGATTCCTTCAACCGCGCTGTCTACGTAATCTTTAATCGCTCCGGCAGTAACTAATGCATCATCATCATTAATAGATATCTGAACTTCTTTTGTTGTGGGAGTATTTGTTCCATTACCGACTATAACATGTCCCACAGGAATAGTATTTAAGCCAGTACCACCTCGTGAAACTCCTAAAGTTCCACTAGTAATATCATCTGCTCCGATAAAATCTCTAGAAACATTAATTGTACCATTATTTTGTGATACTGCGGTTACAAATTTATGACTGATTGCGCTATCATTGACACTTAAACTAGCCAATCTTTGAGTAACAGTATTATAGATTTGATCATATAATGATGTTTCAATATCAGCCCATTCTTCTAATTCACCTAAACGAGTGTCCATACTTTGTAAATTAATTGTATAAGTAGTATCACGGGTCCAAGTGTCTTCATCTGTTGCTTTAGACTCTAAATAATAAGTATTTAAATCATTTGTGGTCGTACCTTTAACAATACGATACTCTTTTCCTCCATTACCGAGGTAAGATTGAACATATGTATCTAGTCCGCCAATTTCATTTGCGTTATAAGATGGTTTCGTTGAAGCTTTTGCCCAATTATAAACATCTCCCGCGACCGCTTGAATCCAAGGAAGCTGCGAGAAAGTTTTTAAACCATCGCCAACTTTAATACCAATTGCTGGTGGGGTTAAGCCACTATCAGAAGCACTATTTGGTACTTCAGCAATGGCAACTTCGCCCTTCTTTAAAATAAACGAACTTTGGTTCCAATTACTTAAAGTATCATATTTTAACTAAATACGACCTAAAATTGTGTTCTCAGCCATTTTTCATTCCTCCTATTACGTGGCATTCCCACTATAAATTGTAAAGCTATCTCCATCTGGAACATATAAAGTTGAGGTGGATACACGATTAATAGTCATGAATCCATTTTGAGAAACACTAATATCAGCAGAAGAGCGAACACCGCCCAATTCTGAAGCCGTGGCCGGCATTAATGTCATACCCCCACCTATCTTTTCCAAATGATTATCAATTAACATATATTCTTTATATATGTTATTTTCTTTAATTAAATAAATTGTATTTTCATCAGCATCTTCATCTGCTGGTAAGGTATTTACAACCTTTCTTTTTAATACTCCAATTGTTGCAATTGCATTATCAACATATTGTTTATTAGCGATTTCCTCTGGAAGAGTTGGATTATTTGTAATAAATAATTGTTCAATAGTATCACCAGATTTGATAAATGAATTAAGTAACGATTCAAATGCATCATTAAATGTAATTTCATCATCTTTATAATCAAAATATTTGGCATCTAATTTATTTAAATAGCGCAAATTATTCCATCTTGTTTGTCCATCGCCAATTTTTAATAGTAAAGTATCAGTTTCTAAGCCGTATTCGCCAGACATTAATATTGGATTATATTCTTTCCAAGTATTTGCACTATCACGACGAATCTAAATCCTATCTTTTACATTAGCCATCTGCCGCACCCCCACCATCAACACTGATGCCTTCCATTATATCGGCGGAAATTGGCACATATCCATTCTCTTCGCCGTCCCAACAATATAGTGTATTATTATCTCTATTAAAATATAATACATTATATTTACCAACACTTGGAAAATCTTTTATATTATTAAATATAAGTTTTCCTATAGTTCCTGAATTGAAATCTCCACAACAACCATTGCCAGGAATTGGAATTGGGGGTAGGGATTCATAAATTAAATCACGAGTTCGTGTACGCTGTGACATCTTAAACCACCCCTGTTACTATAAACTTTGGTAATTTATTGAAAGAGCCATAGTATGAATCTACCACCGAGCCGGTAAGTGGAAAATCATCCTCATCTAATAGCGGATTATGATAAATTTTAACATCCCAGTAATAGGTTCGAGGCTCTAATTCACTAGTATCTTGACTTTCAAAAGAGAAAGATAACATATCTTCTACAGCAGGAGTGGCTTTTTCTATAATTTTTTGTTTATAAAGTTTATCATAGACTGTTAATACCGCTACTGCATTAGTACATCCTGCCGCGATATTTGGTAGGATCAGCATTCCAGTATCGCCCTTATTTATCATGATACGTTTACCAATGAGTCGTAACATAATACCCCTCCTTAAAAAATATTTTTTATTTTCTTTTTATATTTATTACATAATTTAGATTGCCATTCCATAATAGTTGGCATATCATAATTTATTGCTTCTAGTTCAATTAATTTTTTATGTGCATCAGATAGCTCTTTTGACACATTTTTAATATATTTTTCTAGTTCTAGCGCGGCTGATATCTCGCTAATATTTGTAAGTTCAAAATACATAGACTAATACAATTTCTTTGTACTTTCTTCCCAATTAATCCATTTTATTATAATATCTTTTATCGCGGAGCGTCTAGTATTAATATCAACATCTTGTGACGTATATTTAAACCAAGTAGTAGGAATTATTTCCTACTATGGAATATTTTCAATTTGTAGTAATTTAAAATAATGTGTATGATAATAATGTAATAAATCATTACACCCTTTTTCTTCTTCAAAATAATGATATATATGACATTTATTATAGCCATATAATCCTAAAAAATCGTATGCTTTAGCTAATTCGTTATGAAATCTAGTCCCTTCGACCATGTGGCCAATTATTTTTATAAATATTTCTTCAATAGTCATATATAAAAATCTTCTAGGCGTATAAACGCCTAGAAGATACCTATTAATGAATCTTAGTTATTACAACATTAATGTGTGCATCGCTTACAGCGGTATCACCATTAATAAATTGTAATATTGTTGGACTAGTTAAACAATTACAATTACAATTGTTTTGCATTACTCTAACGAATGTTTTAAAGCTAAAGTTATCCGATGCGGTAACGGCTGTACCAGTAAAACCGGTAATAGCTTGTGGTTGTAAAACTCCATTAACTTGAAGCTAGACTGTAACATCAGTAGCCGCATCCGGAGTGGCAAAGCCATCCATTTCTACTAAATATACACCCTATTTATTTAATTGAATTGTCGCTGGCGCACTAAGAGTTTCGCCGCAGCCCTTATCCATTACAATATTATTAAAAGGGAAAGCTGCACCCGCGGCAACTTCTAAATTAGAAGAATAAACTTGTAGCATATTAATTCCCTCCTGCATAAATAAAAAGAGGGGCGCATTAAGCGCCCCTTAATATGTTATGATGCACTTAATACATTCTGATTACATATTACATCCACCGCAGAAAGGTGATGCACCAGCATTATAAGTTAATCCACTTGGATACCTTACCACACCAGCAAGTTGATTTTGTAATTCAAGATAATTAATACGATTTTGCATGGCTTCCATTTTATCCTGCATCATCATATCTTTAACACTTTGAATCTGTGCTGTAAAGTTTGCATTTGTGGCGGCATCACGCATTGCTGCGTCATAGTTATTCTACATTAACTGACGAACAACTCCACCAAAACATTCATTCTAATTAGCTAATAAGCCCGCTTGTCCAACAGCTAGACTTGCGACATCTCTCTGTAACTCGCCATACTTATCGCCAACATAATTAACTACATCGTGATATACCTGATTAGTTGCTTGCATACCTGTCATAGAGGCAGTATTTACTGCAGCTAAAATATCGCGAGTTTGTGCTTGTAGATTTTGTGTGTCAAAACCATTTTGAACTTGATCTCGGGTAGCATATTGTTCATAACCACGGCCATTACCGCCCCAGTTAAAACCGCCGCCCATCATTGCTAAGATAGCGAAAAGCCAAATCATTCCGCCCCAGCCGTTTCCACCCATGCCGCCATCATTTAATAAGGCAACATCAGAAGCTGATAAACCATTTTCTCCCATATTCGATTCCTCCTAAAATTGAGAAATATTTGAGGATAATAATTGCGCGCATCTCCTCAAAAATGAGTAGGAAGATTATTGATTATATAAGATAAATTATTTTAATGAGTAAAAAAAAATAAGTGCCGAAATTAATCGGCACTTATTTTTGCACGTACTATAGTTGTAGCGCATCGTTCAACCACCGTCTTTCACTCAATGGTTCATTTTCACCACCAACTATAATAGTATTATAACATGAAATTAGAAAGTTGTCAAATAATAAATCATTTTCCCAACTAACTAATTAACCAATTTAAATCTACCCCATTTGCGCGCGCCATCTGTCCAGCGAGGGTCTAAAGATTTCCTGCTTGAACTAGTTTGGAAAGTTGTGGATTTTGCTAAATCAATGTTGAAAATACTAATTGCGGATTTTGACTCGTCTAAATCATTTTCATAAGTTGACGAGTATCCTCAATTGATTGCTCAAGTTGTTGCGACGGTATCTGTTGCTATTGATGCTGTTGTCGTGGCATTATTGGTTCGTTTCGCATTTGACTTATTAGACTTGGCATTTATCCACTCCTCCACAGCTGTTAATCGTGCAGCTAAATCGTTAGTATCTATTGGCGCTGGTTTGACACGAGGTTTTATATCAAAATCCTATACCATGCGATTTCCCATATTATCTGTTCTAATCCACCAAATAATATCTTCATTTGCATCTGGTAAGTATATCTCACTATTTGATCCCATTGGGAATTGCCAAGCTGCATTCTCTCCATGAATTGGCTCTGCCCTATATATAGGCAGGGGTTGATTAAATACCCGAGGCTATATATAATTATATGGGCTGAACTATGCTTGGCCCGTTGTCATATTATTCTATTGTGGTTGATTCCAACTATTCATCTGTCGGTTCCTCCCCATACTTCCTGCCGCATTTTGGGCAATATTCACATTCTCTTAAATTATTTGCCGCATCAAAGAAATAAAGAATTTCTTTTTCCTGTTTTTTCTTAGCGTCCCAACAATAAAAACATCCAAATTCTTCCATAATTTGCCTCACTTTATGATATTTTCAATTAACTTTAAAGTTTCCTATAAAGAATTGTAGATTTTTTGTAAGTCATTTCGCGTAATTTCTTTTTTAAGACTTACAACTAAAAATTTATTCATAACATAACCGGTTTGACCAGCATAAGTTACTTTAGACCAATTAGCATCTAATTGAGAAGTTTCCAACTATGTTCCATAAGGTATTCGCGCCAGAACCTTCCCGTTTGGGGAAGGCTCCGCGCGCAAGTTTAATGTACCTTTATTATCCGTTCTAACATACATTATTCTGGTTTTACCTCCTGAGCTGGAACCGCTACAGTAATAGCGGGTTCAGTTGCGGCTTTATCAAGCCCTAGTTTTTGTACCTAAGACTCAATTGCAGCACGAATAACATCTTCATCAAAAGTTAAACCCTTTTTACCAAGTAAAGATGTTGCTAAGCTCATAGCATACTCTAACTTGTCCTTACCCATTTTTGCGCCGAAGATTTTCTCTGCGGCGTAAACAACAGTCTACGCAATACCAACCAAGATACTGATTTGCTCTGCTGTCATGTGAGTTTTAAGATAAGGTACTACAAATAGACCAACAATACCGCCAATTAAAATAATGATGCCAAGTAAAATTTGAGTAATATTCATAAATATTACCTCCTTTTTCTTTTATTATATCATATTTGATATTAAGTTGTCAAATATTTATTATGTTAAAAATTTAGTCATCATATATCCTGTTTTACCCTAATAGGTTACTCGCGTCCATTCATTGCTGAGTACCTAAACTCTTTGCCCCTTATCAACACGAGTTAAAATGGTTGCGTTTGTAGAAGGGGCGGAACGTAATGCTACACGAGTATCATTAACTACCGCACTACCAATAGCAGCACTATTTGTATTAGTGCTAGTTGATGCCGGAGCACTGCTAGTAGCACCATAATCTACACCCTTTAATTCGCCCCATTCACACCATTTCTTATTAGTAATATCAGTCATTGTTACACCGACTTGAGTACCAGATGCTTCAATAACTTTTCCATTACCAATATAAAGTCCAACATGAGAACGATTTGAGGTTCCTTTAAGTACGAACACTGCGGTTCCTGGTTTTAATTCTTTACCATCAGTGCGCTTACCATTAGATAATTTGCCTTTTGAAGTGCAATACCTATCCCACATAGTATTAGAACCATGATACATATAGCCGCCTAACTCTTTAAAGGCCCAATAAAAAAGACCAGAACAATCAGTTACGATTTTTCCGATCCATTTCGCACCATATAACGCCGCATAATAGTAATCGTCTTTCTTTGCGGCCTCGCTAGTTTTCCAATTTGCGCCATATTTATTAACAATATAATTTACTTTCTAATTCTATAATGATTGGGTCCAGGTAGTATGCCACTAGCCAAGTATATAACCCCACTTATTATCATAGGCATATTGAAACTTCGCAATTAAATTAACCGTTGTTATCACCATCGCCCTCATCCCCTTCTATTTCTTCTTCTATTGGTTCAACCTATATGTCTTCCTCTAACTGCTCATCCTAAGTCTTAATAGCTTCATCCATTAAGCCAAAACGAGTAATAATGTTTTTAAATCCGCCCTTATCTATCCAGCGTAATATAAATCTATCGCTGAAGATATATTTTTCACCTAGGGAGTTAATTAAATATGTACCTTCATTTACTAACATAATCCAATCTAGGTTAACTAATGTGGATGCTAAGGCTTCTGCCGCAGCTGGGCGGAACGTAGACGCGGCCAGAACACCAAAACGATATAGCGCCCAAACCCAACAGATAAATTTGCTCATGCGTTTACTATATTGTAGCGCATTAGCAACCACACGGTGGGAAGACTTTTTCTTTTTCTTCTATCGTCTTGGTTCAAATTCATTTTCTTCCATAAGCATCCCTCCTTATTATTTCATATATAAATCTTGTAGATTTTTAATTGCGGCGGCCTAAGTAATATGTCGCCTATGCATGTAATCATAAATTGCCATCATCGGAGCTGGTGGCTCTCCTTTTTCTTTGCGATAGGCATCAATTAAAGCCACAACAGAATCATGTTGTGGCTTGATGCTTTCCATTAATACTACCGATTTTCCATAGAATGATTTCGCCGCAATTGGATAATCATTCTTATACATAATTGCTTTTTTAATATTATCCTCTGCCATGTCCATGGTAGCTTCAATATCTTCTGATATACATTCAATCACTTTCATTCAAATGACCTCCATATAAGGTTTATTGTTCTTCTTTAATCCATGTTTCAGCTTTAAGCGTCAAACCACTGCCACTAGTAATTTTATTAGAAACAAGAGTTACATTTGGGAACTTAGTATTATTATAACCATATTCTAAATAGGTATGATAAGAATAGCAGGCATTACCATAATTAGTTTTTATATCAATACCTTTAGTATAATTATCTCCCTCATGACGAATATAATGTACAAAGAAATCATTAATCTTTTCTTTACTCCAAGTCTCATTATAACCTGGAACTATATTATCATTTTCATCGGTCACCATACAAGAAACATATTTCATATTAGGGTAACTTGGATTATTATATGCCATTTTCATTTGACTATGAAAGCCTCTAATAGCAGAATCTAAGGTATCATGAACTTCAATACCAACAGCATATGCATCACCTTCTTTGCGTATACGGTGAAGAAAAAATTTATTTTCCATAGTATCTAACCTCCTATTAGTATTCTAATACCTTTAAAACATCAGTCTTATATTCCTCTGGAATTGGAGTACCGTATGTAATTGCAGAGATTTCTTCAACAGTTTCAAGCGCGTTAACATAAGTTTTCAATGAATTATAATATGCAAGATGATAATTCTTAAAAGCTGTTGCTGTTGAAATAATTTCATTAATTTCATCTGGAGTATAAAACTCACAGGTTTCTCCATCTGCATGATAAGGGATTAATGATTCGGTTTGAGCCATTGTATTTAAACTCATTAAATTAATTTGATCTTGTGCAGTTAATGAAAAATGACGGGTTTCTCCACGAATTTCAAGGTCAAAACCGCCTTCAATAGTCTTACGACACTAAGCACTTAAAGATGATAAGTGAATCTATTTAATATATCTTAAATTATCTTCAACTTCTTCTGGAGAAGGAGGGATAATTTCTTCCTCTTCTTCCTCATCTTCCGGTAATAACGGAGCGATTTCTTCTTGTTCCGCCTAAGCATTAACTACTAACTCATATTCTTCTTTTGTAATCTCACTAATATTTGCTATTTTATAATAGATATTTTCATCTGTAATTGGCTTCATCCAATAATCACGATAACGTATACCATTTATAGATACAAATTGTCCGTGTCCGACGCCAGATACAGAGAAAAATGAATAATCATCATTATAAGCATAGAATTTGTCAGATGTAAGAACACCAATGAGCTAATCATCCTACATAACTTTATAATATTTCATTTTATACACTCCTTTAAAAAGGAGAGAAGGATTACTCCTTCTCTCCATTATTATTAAATTGAGAACCCTGGCAAGAGGGCACGAGAATCCGCCGCAGCATCCACCGTTGTAGTGTTATATACAATTTCGCCCTTGGAAGACACTAGATAGAACCTACGTGCAACACGATTACCATCATAATATGCTGCCGTATTGGTTCCAGAATAATAACTTCTAGTGGCTGTATAAGAGCTTTGTAACCACATACCACGTTTAGTAGACGGCTCTGCTGGCGAATCAATTAGTGTGATATCTGATGTGCTCTAATTTAATCTAATCTGCGGTTCTACTGAACGGCCAAAAATACTGTAAGTTGATATATACATATATGCAACATTATTACTAGTGTTGTACCAAACATCTCCTTCCTATAATGAACCAGCCCATAGACTTGGTTCATATTCTACTGTACCATCAGTATTTCTAGTTAATACTTCAATTGCCGCACCAGATGGAATTGTTAACGGGTTAATTCCAGCTGATACAAAAATACGTGTATCTGGGCCGACAACATGCTCATTAAAGAACCAACGCTAAGCATTAACCATTTTTGCCGCAGTTTTATCTTTAACGAATTGACTATCAACATAATTGTAAACTTCGTATCCAGTAACACTCCAGGATAGATTAGATTCTTCATCTAATTGTGATACTGGTGCTGCGGTATCAGATAATTCTTTAAAGCTTGGAATATAAACATAATCTCTTACAGAATTACTAATAGATCTAGTGAATTGTGCAGCCGTTCCTTCAAGAATCATGGTTGGAATAGGAGTATTAATAATAATTGATTGATATGCAAGCGGAAAAGCTTTATAAATCATATTATTACAATATCTTCTTACAGTTGTATATGTCCAACCAATTTTACTATCATTAATTCCATCTGTAGTCCAGCATAAATCACTATTTTTACCATTATGATACGGTATTAATCTATCTCCTAATGGAGCTGCCGCGTAAAGATTAATTTGTGCATTATTCCCTGTAAGTACTAAAGAATTTAATCCACTTTCAGAATCATAAATTCTGTTATATCCAAGTATTCTAAAAGGAACAGTTTCATGTGGCCAGCTAGCTAATAATTTGCATTCTCTATCTCCTAAATCTATAGGCCAATACTTAGCATAATAAAGTATTGCAGTAGGAATTGATAGAGGAACGAATTGATTATTACTATTATTAATACCACCCAATAATAGCTAATTATTAACTTGATTTGCTGTTGCTTCACCAATGGCTGGATAATCAAAATTCTAGTCTCCATAAGAAGTAATTTCAGTCTATCGAATATTATAATATCTAAATCCTTCATATAAAGCATTATTATTACCAACAACAGATGGGCCTAAGGTTGTATTATATGTATAAATATATAATTTCTTAGGAGTATTACCATTATGACGTAATACTAACATATTACGATAGCTTAAGAATTGACTGTGATCACTTGTTTGATAAATATAATCTATTACATATGTTTGTGTGCCCCATGTAACCGTAATCGGAATAGGAGCTGTACTATTACTATTATTAATAATAGAAACTTTAAAACCATTAGTAGAATCATTCTAAGTATCATAACAAGATAGAAGAACTAATTCTTTTTGCTGTCTAACAAATTGACTAGAGTTCATAATATATTTAAAGTCAATTGCAATTGTAAAGCTACTATTAATATCGCTTAATGGATATAATCCCGTTGAAATATAATTAGAAGGAGACTAGAGTAAATATGGTTTCTAATTTACATTAGCTAGCATATCAATTGTTGTAATCTCATCTTCATTATATTCTGGGTCATAACCCATTTGAATATCAATTGTATCGGTACCTTTATGACTATTTAATAAATTATACTTAGTTGTTTCAGACGCCTAAGAAATAGCATATAATTGAGCCGCATTTAGGCTACTAAAATCATCAATAGAAGTTAAATCTTTTGAAGACTCCCATAATGAATAAATATTAGTATTTTTTAAAATTGGTATGGAAGGCATATCCCAACCTTTAAATACATAATAGTTATTAACATTTACAGAACCAACTTTAGTAACTACTTTCTTTTTCTTTTCAAAATTGAAAGTCCAATCAGCAGAAGAACTTAGAGTATTATATGCAACCTAAGCAGTATGTAATACTGTAGTTCTATCATAATCATACCAGTTAACTGTGTATGTTCTTGCTTCACTACGTCCATATACTGCTACAAATTCAACATTATTAATACCAACAGTATCAGATAATGTGAGTGGGTCACCAGTATCTCTGAATTTCCAACCACTATATTGCTTATAATGTGGTTCCGGATTGTTGAAATCTTCACCATAAATAGTAAACTCACCAAACTTTAAGATATGAGAAGTAGTTTCAATATCTTCTGGCATATCAATATATGGTAGATTAGTGTCAGGATTTATATCATATACTGGATCAATAAACGGTACATTGGATTGACTATAGTAAGTATATAATAATTCTTCTACAGTTTCTCCATCTTCCTCATAAATCTTATAATACTTAACACTATACTTTGGAATCTCATTCTCTGGAATTACATCAAAGTCAATCTTATTATCAAATTCTTCTTTGTAATGGTCGCATTCGACTTCACTCCAGTTACCATTAACCTTAATAGTACCAGATAAAATTAATTTCTATACGGGATTACCATCTACATCATAGACAACGCCAAGTTCATTCTTTCTTTCAACAAAAATCTCCAAATCGGAAATATCATTGATATAAGAAGTACGTAAATCTTGTAAATACAAGGTATCTACATGAGTAAGGGCTTTTTTCGCAACATCTAACCAGTTTAATTCTGATAGATAGTCACTATCCGTAATAGTTAAATTAATTAAGTTAGAGTAATCTGTTTCTCCAGTACTCTTATTAATTACAGAGAAATCCGTTAATAATCTTGCAGATTTTAGAGATAAAGTATTAACGGTAGAAGGTAAGTGTAAAGTTGTAATGCTAGTATAATCTGGCAACTTAATATTAGCTAGTGCAGTACCACTTGCCTCTATTATTTTTAAATTATTGCTTTCACTTAGATCAATAACACCATTTAAGTTATCACAATTCTTAATATTTAATTCTTCAAGAATAGGCATATTAGGTAATATTGTAAGTTGCTTTAGATTAGTATTATGATATGTTTCATTCTCAGTACCTAAATCTAATTTCTTTAAGTGCGCTGCACTACTAAAGATATTCGCGCCGATATAGAATGATGCTAAGTTACTTAATGATTGTATATAACTACCAGCATAAATATAAATACGAGTTTCATTCATATTGGCTGTACAATCGATTGTATATTCTTCACCAGCAACCGCGCGAACAGGACTACGTAAGTTACCATTACCTACAGCAACGTTAATATACATATCTTGATATGGAACAATCTTTAAGTGATAATCTGGTGTTACACCTTCAATCCATTTACTAGAAATAAATGAAGTATCACTATTAGCAATAATACATTTGTATAATTTACGATTATTTTCTGAACCATAGAATACGAAATCTCCAACTTCAAATGGTCTATAAGTAGAAACATCATTAACTTTTTGTTCATAACCAAGAGAGTTCCATAAAGGAGCATCTGGGCTGTAACAAACCATTTCAATTGTATTACTGCGAACGTTATTAAGCATATATTTACTACCAAAATAGATTGCCTAATCGCGCACCCACTGACGACGCTGATACTTCTTACGACCTTGCATCATTTCTTTTAAGAAACGTGTATTCTGTTTTGTATTACCATCAGTATCAGCAAGTTTACAATTGTCATAAACCTTACCAGTGAATGTTCTGATATATTTACGCTCAATATCGAGACGCCACATTTCTTCTGGGAAACAATTTTGGAATTTATCAAACTCATTAATTAAATTAGTTGCATCAAAACAAGCTGCTTCATTAACACGATTGAAGATATCCGCAATTTCCTCAGTAAAACTACTGCTTAAACGACGCCATAAAATAGAACCCGCGCCATTAAAAACATAACCCGATGTTGGTACTCCAGCAATACGATAATCAGTATCTTCTTTACCATATGGGAATATTAATTCACCATTATTATCGATACCTGCCGCAGTATCCATATCATATGCCCATAAATCGAATGCATATTCTGTATAATAAGTCTTCTCAGGATCAATTTCAGTATCTTTAGTACGTACATATTCACCATTAATTAATTCATCATAAACATGAATTAATGCAGGAGAAGTGTGATGTACTTGACGGTGTGTTCCAGTTTTACCAAAATGCCAGAAGCAGTTCTTCGCACGGTTATCCATCATGGTATAGAAATGAGTGAAAGCATAAAAATATTCAACCGCTTCAGGTACACACCATTCGGCTAACTGGGTTTTAAACTCTTCATTGCTTGCGGTAATTATCCATTCATAGAAAGCTTCAACAACGCTACGATTGATTTCAAATTGAGCGTCGTCATCACCGCCGGAAGTCTTATTAATTAAATCACCATCACGGTAATCGCCCTTACAGGCATAACGGAACTCAAATGAATGCTTACCATCAAATGGGTCACCGGACAACATTCTATGTCTATAGTTTACATATACTTGCCCATTAGGTAGAATGTATTTAGTCGTTGCATTTTCTACGTCTGTACCGTCTTCATACTTAGCGATTTCGTTTTCTACACGATAATCATGGTCAATTTCTTTTTCAGTAGGTTCACGAGTTGGCCACCATTCCGTCTCTGGATCAATATCCCAAATATAATTCATAGAATTAATCTTACTATCATCTTCTTCTATGATACGTTCTCCATTACTAATATAAACGCCAGACTAAAATTGAGAGTTACTAGTGTTGTTATCAGAGATTTCAACAGTAAACTCATTCATATCATCTGGATCATATGCGCGAGTATAATCAGTTTTCTTGGAATCACCAATATTACCTAAAGCATAGAAGTGCCATTCGGTATCATTAAACTCTAAGTGTTTAGTATAATTACCATTATCATCTTGAGTATCATCAGTTTCACGTAAGAATAGAATAGCAGGAACAAATTCCATGTCATTCTTAATACGATGGTCACGTTTATAAGCGGGAGATTCGTAAACGTAAGATAAGAAATCATTGAATCTTTTTTGGAATAGTGCATTGTTTACGTTTTCGGAAGATGCTACATTAACCTTTAAGTTAAAATAGTTATTTGGAATAGAAGTTGGAGTTAAGGAAACCTTACATTCATCGCCCATCCAGTCTAAACATTCTTCCGGTTCTGCTCCAATCGTAGGAGCCCAGCTTTTAGTTGTAGGATTAAATACAGAATTTTCTGCGCCTTTATATAATTTTGATACATATCCTTCATATCCAGTAATATTCTTCTTTTTCGTAGGCGCATGAGTACCATCACACATAAATAAAAAGTCAACATTACGTGAGGATTGACCATAATTGTCAGATGTCGTTCCTTGACCAGCATGATAACCATTCATAAATAGCCAGTTATCTTCATCAGGACGCCCTGGATATTCTGTACCGCCTTCTGCATGAATACAACGTAAAGAAGATTTAACAAACGTTTTCTTACTCTTAGTAAAAGTTGGACACTCTAACATTAAGATTTTAACATTAGGCAACTTCTTTGCTAATTGTTCTGGGTTAAGTACCGCATTACCAACTTTATATGGTGTAAATTGTTGACCTTCTGGTTTTGTTGAATCATAATAAATACTATTACGCTCATAACGATTTACTTTTTCAGTAATGTTCTTACCATCAGCAATAAAGTTACGTAAAATCTCACTAGTAGTTAGAGATTTATTGTAAATACGGAACTTATAAATATATACATCACAATCTGGAGAACCAATACGAATAACCTATTCGTTTCCATCTGCATGATATAATATTTCATCAGTATTATATGCATAAGCTTTGCTTGGAACACCATCTTCATAAGACATGACGAAGTCTTCGTTTAACCCATGCTTATTAATGTTAATATCTAACTCAATCTTATCTTCCTCAGAATATGGGAAATATAGATAAGAGTTAGTAGAAGCCTCTTCTCCATTCTATTGAGCTAGTTTTTCCGCCGCATCCGCCGCGCTTGTCTTTAACCAGCCTTGATGCGCACTTAACTGAATACCAATAGGAACATCGCTGTTTGTAGTTGGATTACCAACATTACTAAACCAAACAGCACTAGCATCACGAACTGCTGAAACTTTGAATGTAATTTTCATTTCAACGCCATTATTAAAAACAGAACTACTAATAACTGGATTTGTTGGATTACTATTGTCAATTGATTGTTTAAACATCTTGTAATCAAATTCAGCATACGTTCCGGCTTTAATAACAAAACATTTACCGTCTATATCTGTTTTATAACCGCCGCCACTTGGGTCATCCGACCAGTTAAAGTTATCAGATACGCTCATATGATATGTTTGATTATCATATGTCCAGGTTGGAAGTCTATTAGCAGAATTATTAGATAAAGTAGACGGGTCAAAATTAATAACCGCACCAGATACCTGTGCGATATCAATTTTCATTTCAGTAACAGTTACATTAAATGTTAACGTTGTATTATCAACTTTAATAGTTAAAGTTTTTTCACCAAATGTATCAAAAGCATATGAAAGTAAACCTTCAGTACCCACTGTAACTGTATCTATTAGTGTTTCTCCATCATAATATTCTACAGTAGAATTAGAAGAGTTATGATTATAAATGGAATATGGAATATTTATTTCAGCATACTGTTGCGCTGTAATATTTTTTCCACGATAAGGAGATGCAATAATTACCGGTGTTGCATCATTAACATCATACCAAATATAATCACGAGTAATCGCAGTAGTTGGCGGCAATTGCTAACCATTTAATGTACCAATTAAATACATACTAACAGTATGTGCACCATGAGATTGTGCTGGAATAACATATTCTTGAGGAGAACCAGAAATAGCAGAACCCAATGGTTGTGTGCCAACAATATTTCCATCTACTGTAACATATAGCGTCTTATCAATCGCACCATATGGAGTATATGGGAATTGAAGTGTATTGCCCGCCTCAATTAACATACTATCTGGAGCATCGGAAGTTAATCTTAATTCTTTTATTTCTACGGTCCAAGAACGCGGAATATTTTGTCCATTAGTATTAACCGTTAGATTGAATGTCTATAAACCTAAGCGGCAATATTCAGTAACATCAATTTCATAGAAACCTTCAGGGCGTGGGGCATCAGGCCATACACCGGTGGTAATAGCCTAATCACTCGCGCCACTATTCAAGTTCCCGCTTGCAATAATGGTACTATTATTATATTTTAAAGTATAGGTACCTTCATGAGATTCGCCAGTAGCATCTACAGAAGAATAGAAGAAACGTAAGTATATATGCTCTTCATTTTGAACCGTCACTGTTGTTGCAGGAGTAATACGAACTACACGGATAATCGCATCGCTTCCACCACCACCGCCTTTGGGTAATTCAACCTGGCCAACTGGTACCATTAATTCATCATCAATATTCTCTTGTGCATTTGATGTGCCGTAATCAAACTCGTATAAATTTAGATAATAAACATCTTCATCTGTTTCGTGCCAGGTTTGAGTAGCTTCATCAAATTCTCTTCCTTTACCAAGCACTCTACTAATATTATAACGTTTGAGATTATTTGGGTTTACACCAATAAGCACTGGCGTAAGTTGTTCTTCAATTTCAATAAATCTATAGTGTAAATAACCACTCTCATTATTACCAACAAAATAATCAGTGTTAATATCCGGCTCTTCAATGCTTTCTAATGATGCCGCGAACGCACCGGAAGAACTACCATTACCGGAACCACCGCCACCGCTAATTAATTCCCATTTGTTATTAATATATTTCCAATAATAATATTTATCACCATTTTTAATTAAATAGTCAATTTCAGGCTGAGCATCATTTTTTAATGGAATACCGTTTTCATCAAATTCAATATCGTCAAGAATAACGGTGCTAGTTCCGTTCGAGGCCGCAACATCATTAATTGCCTACTACAATGCTGTAAATCGTGCGCTTAAAGTTGTGGCACCATCTACATGAGTATTATTAATTTCAGTTTCAATATTATCTAATCTGGAACTATGGCCATCTTGCTATAACCCAATGGCAGTTCCAATTGTATTAACAGTATTCGAAAGCGTAGTATCACTTTGAATATCATTAATAGATTGTTCTATTGCATCAAAACGATCATCCAAGGTACCGCTACCATTAGCCGTATCAATTTCAGATTCTAATGCTTCAATACGTTGGGTTAAGCCATTTGTGTCATTATTATCTACTGCCACATGATCAATAGCGGTTTCAAGCGCACTAATCTACTCAGATAAACCAAGCGTTGGATCTTCATTTGTTGCCGCATGAGAGATATTATACTCAATATTATGAATATAATCAGGAAGATTATTAATTTCAGTATCTTTATATACGTCGCCAATTTCTTTAATAATCTAATCAATTCGGCTATTATCTAAAGAACCGATTTCTTCTTCTAATTTTCCTAATCTACTAGCAAGAGAACTAGAATCACTAGTATCAATATTATTTAAACGAGAAATAATAGAATCTGCTATTTCAGTACTATCAATTGCATTTAATCTATCTATTAATTTAGAATTAGCAGTAATATGTGTGGCATCAATTTCTGACTTTAATGCTCTTACAATTACCGTAATACTATCTGCTGAAGTGATATCATTAAAGTTAGATGGATATAAATCATCTAAAATAGTTGATATTTTACTTTCTGTCTAGCCTAAGCGCCAGTTCATAGTATTTGCGGTATTTGGATTATCAATGGCTTCAAAACGTTTAAGTAATGTATCACCGCCAGCAATTCCTGAGCGATGGGCTGCATTGATTTCCATAATACTACTTTCAGATGTACTAAAACGAGCATTCAAATCATCATAGTATGGTTCGTGTTCTCTTGTGGCCTATTTAATCATAGACCAGGCAGCGTTTCCATTTGCCCCGGCTTCAGTTAAACTACCAATATTTCTATTAGCGGTATCAATTGCTTGATTTAACTAATAAATATTATATTTTATACTACCGGTTGTACTAATATCGCCAATATCACTTTTTAAACCATCAATCATTAAGTCAATATCAATATTTTGATTTAATGCTTCCATGACACCCAACTCAATATTATTTACCTTGTCTGCAGTTATGGGTTCATCCGCGGACCACATGTGTGGACTAGTATACGCCGCATCTGAGCCAGTTATTGCCCCAGGCCAAGTATATTTAGTTGCCATATAATTACCTCCTTTACTCAATTTTTAAAGCTTAATGCTTTAATAAGCATTTTTCCTCTATTACAGAGTATCAGACAAAAAAGCAATGTTATATTTTTTATTGCTATAATAAAAAAATTGCAGTATTTCTACTGCAATCTTATTTAAACTTTTCTTCTACATATCCATCTTCGGTAGTGTAGAAGATTTTTTTGATATTTAATTCTCTAAGAAGCGCCATGCACGCAGGGCACGGACGCGAAGAAGCCAAAGTTCCATCTTTATATTCACGATAAAGATATATATGAACTTTAGTCCAATCTATTGAATCTCCAAACTTCCAGCGCAATTTCTGAATAAGGCTTACTTCCGCATGACACTTGCTTGGAGTATCCGCATCCTTATATCGGTAAATATTATATCGCGCCTGCAACGGCGACGTTTTATTGCTATTTGCCGCAGTTGCAACCACACTTCCTTTATACACGGCTGCCGCGCCAATCATAGGCGAAAAACGATGCGAACCAGTATAGGTGGCATTGTAGGATGCTTGATGTGCAAACTTAAAATATCTTTCCTTCATTATTTAGTCTCCAACACATCTATAATTACTTCGGATTTACCGCCAGAATTGCTAAAAGCTACACGCTCTACATTATTATCTGTGGCATACTTTAACATATCTTCAATAATACAAAGTTTTACTTGATGATCATTTTCACCAGCAATAGAAAATAATTTTAAAGAATTATCTATATCGTTTTTACGTTCTCCAAAATATACTTTGTATTCACCGAAAGAAGTCGATACATCATACCAAGTTTTTAACATACCATAACTCAACAATTCATCACTGCTCATTTTCTTGTCTCCAATATATCTAATACTATTTGATAATAATCGTTTTCAAACTTTATAAAAATATCTACATTATTTTCAAAACTATTAATAAATCCTTTAAGAAAATTAGTTGCCGCAGAGAAATTAAAGCAGTTATCATCATTTAGTTCATGAAATATTTTACTTGAATCATATTCCATAGGAATAAAGTTAATTTCATATAAAATACCATCAAATTCAAAATTTTTTAGAACTCGGTCAAGAAATAGTCGCATGAGTTGCATACCGTCGATGTTATAGCAATCTACGGTTTTACCTGTTTTTATCTTTTCCACTATTTCAGAATATTTCATACTCTCATTCCTTTCTATAATAAAATTATAAATCAAATTATATAATTTGTCAATTATTAATTTTACATATAATTTTGAGGTGAGGTCTATGAAAATTAAAATTAAAATCACAACTAATGAAAATATGAAATACTACAACTGTGCTAAAGATACTATTAAAGAAATAGATTTTGAAGAATATGTTGCTGTTGTAGTAGCTAGCGAAATAGGTAATGCACCGGAAGAAGCATTAAAAGCATAGGCTATTGCCTCTCGAACGTATGCTTGCGCGCAAGGAGTACTTAGTGGTAAAGTAATAAGTGATAATGCTAGTAAAGCACAAGCCTACCGGGCGCCACGTATATCATATAAAAATGCTAAGGCTGCGGCTAAAGCAACAGAAGGACAGGTATTAATGTATGGTGGTAAATATGCTTCAACCTATTTCTGTCATTCTAATGGCGGCCGCACTTATTCATCTGAAGAAGTATGGGGCGGTGTAAGAAATTATTTAGTTTCACGTAAAGACCCTTGGACCATAGAAAAAAAGAATGGGCACGGTGTAGGAATGTCGCAGGTCGGCGCAATTAATGCCGCAAAATAGGGGGTAGGATTTTAGGAAATTTTATCTTTCTATTATCCTAAAACCATATTATCTAAAATTAAAATAGAATAGGAAGAAGAAGACTCGGTTATGCGGGTTTTAGAAGATATTAAAGTCCGTATAGAAAATATATTAAAAGAAATAGAGGAAGCACTGTAAGTGCTTCCTCTTATTTTTTTTACTCTTTTTCAGCATTAATACGTTCGTCAATTTGATGCTGAAGGGCGGCACGCTTTCCCTCAAGCTTAAGGCCAAAATCATTGAATTGCTCAATCATATCCCCAAGCCGTCGGTCTACGGCCTGAACGAACTTATTTGCTCGCTTAAAGAAAGACTTATAGCACTTGTCCTTCGCGCGCGAGAAAGCAATCATACGACCAAGTTCTTCATTCCATTCATCCCCAGCTGCACAAACCGCCTTACCTATAAATGAATTTGGCATTGCAAGTTTATCATTCATAAACCTAAAATATGTTGAATGTGACAAATCAACATCTCTAAAATCAAAATGATCTTGAATAAAATTAATCAACATATCTCGCGTCTTAGGAATCACGCAAATTACTGTACGCTTCTCTTCATCAACATAAAACTTACATTCTGACATTTTAATACCGTTCATATTATTTCTCCTTTATTTTTTCTATTGCATTTTCTATAATTGCCAACAATATTATTCCAATCGCTAATACACATCCGATAAGAAATGGAATCCATATAATAGCGCTTATCCATAGCCACGGTATAGTAATTACACCAGTGATTTTTAATACTATAACTGCGACAATGCATAATATAATTAATATATCTATACACTTATCTTCAAAGTCTCTCACTCTTTAAAACCTCCACGAAGCCATTTAATCAAATTATAACGCCATAGAGATATTTTATTGAACTCACTATTATAAGCATATCCACAAGTAGGACATTTTTCATAGAAGACATTACCAGTTTCTGGAACATATAATGTACTACATTTTTCACACTTAATAATAGTTGTTTTATGACTTGGATTTGGAATTACATATTTAGCCATTAATATCTCCTCACTTTCTATAATTATTATAATATAATTTTAATAGAAAGTCAAATATTAATTATGAAACCAAGTTTCACACCCACATTTATCGCAGCGCCAAAGTGATTCCATTTTCCCACGATACATTACAGTCCAATGATGCTTGCAAAAACGTTTCTTTAACCAATTAAACATACATCAACCTCTTCATTAAATATTTAATTTCACTTATTTCTTTTTTTAGTTCTTGAATTTCATCTTTAACTTCTTTAATATCTTTATCGGTTGGAATAGTTACAGTAGTTTCTTTCTCTGAAGGCATAAATAGCATATTTTCTGCTTTTACCTTTAATACTTCTCCAGTTAATGGTGCATTAATGGGTATATTTAAAGTGGGAACTTCTGGTTTTTTACCTTGATCTATAATTTTTATTACGTTGCCATATTGTGTTTCATAATAAAAATCATGTCCACATTCACAACAAGTGCAATACGATGTACTGATATTTGGATTACCATTTACTAGTTCTCCATCTTTATATTCTTGTATCCAACCCATTGCAGTTGTAGTTGAATAATGATATTGATAATGACTTTCGCCGCAATTAGGACATTTAATCATCTTCATCCTCTCCAATTAGTTTAAGAATTAATTCTTCATCTTCTTCTCTATATTTGAAACTTTCTTCCATTCCATCTACTACCATTGTTTGATTATTTAAATCTACTGCTATAATATATTTAGGGTTTAATTTATAACTGTACATTACAGTTCCCGCCATGCTCATAACGGCGCCATAAATCCATTTCATTCCATTACCTCTTCATAGGTCTCTTCAAATATATCTCGTGCACATGGATAAAATTCTCCACGTACTCCTTTAATGATATAATCTCCTTGTTTTGCATACATATCTCCTTCTAATGTATGAATAACCAATTTTACATTGGTCGGATTATTTTCATCATATAGAAATCTTGCATCATGACAAAAATTTATTATCTCTGCGCGATTCATACCAGTCCATTGTAGGGCATGAATCAGTACTGGTTTCTTTACGTATACTTTACTCATCATTATTTACCTCAATTGTAGGATATGTCTTTTCTTGAAATACTTGTTTCATTTCAGCAGATGTCCCACATTTTTTATGCGGGATTCCGCGTATATTCTCAACCATTTCTAGATGTTCTGGGTCTTTTACTAATAAAATATTATTAATCATATCTTCTACCACCGCACGTGGTTTAAGATATTTTTTATATTTCTTTTGGACTTTGGCAAATTCTTCCTCGCGGTCTTTTACCGTAATATTTTGCCATGCGCACTTTTCTAATACTACATTTTTTCTTTCGCCGCACGTAATACAGATATATGGTTCTATAATTTCATATTGAGCCGTATTCTTTGCTCCATTATACTCTACTTCCATATACCAAGGAAGGTCTTTCCATGTATGCTCATGTTTAATTTCTGGAATTGCTAATTCATATGTGGGCAGTTGATCTACTATTTTTTTTCTATGAAAAATACCCATATTAGCGCTCCTGTAAAATCTTTAGCTTGGTACGGAAAGTCTTACATGGATTTAAAGGATCTTTGTCCTTTACATTAGTTTCAATAATAATTAGATCCTCTGCAAGAATCTGATTTACTAGCTGCTCTACTAAATCTTTACGTATCATTTCATCCATAGCAGCTGGACTCATATTATCAGTCTCATTTTTACTAATGGTGGTTTCCGCTCCCAGTGTAATTACATCTTCGTTTTTATATTTACTTATTAAACCATTAGAAGTACTAGTGAATTCTGTTGGAAACATTAATATATCTTCCCAATTAAAAGTATTATATTCGTTCATTTTATTACTCCTTTACCTCTATTTTATATATTGGTGTCATTGGATCACCACTATATAGCATTTCTATATCATTCATAATTGCGCGTAGAATGGTAAAAGTGGCTGGTTTTTTAATACCTTCTTTATCTGTAATCCATGTATGAATTTCTAGTGTATAGGTGCCATCCCCATTGGCATATCCTGTGAATTCATCTACATCCTTTAAATCACAAGATACTGATGAGTATCCTGTTGAATTATGCAACGTCATTTAATCATCCCTTTATCTATTTCTGTAATAATTATAGCATAATTTTAAAAAAAGTCAAGATTTTAATCTTGACTATAAGGTACAATTTTATATATTAATCCTTCTTTAGATCGAATTTCATAATTTTCTAGAAGTTGCACTGGCGAAGTTTCATCAGATATTGTGACTTCATAGATAGTTTCTTGCCAATTAATTCCACTAACAATTAACATAACTGCGCCAATTAATGCAGCAATACATACTAGAATAATAATAAAATTAGATAAACATACTTTTTTATTTTCTATACTCTCTTGAATAGCAAAACCAAGAATTGCAATCGCGCCTATAATTAATAGAATTCCTATAAGTATAGATGATCCACCACTACTTGCTATATGTGTATATTCATTTAATACTGTAATTCCAGGTAACATACGCCCTCCTTAAAATATAAATAAATCTAAATAATCGGGTTCAAGCCCGAGGTCATAGTGTAGAATGTCCTCTGCCTCATTAAGATTTCCATTATAGAAAGCATGTTCCATGTCCGCGGCAGCATCACGTACTTCAATAAGTGCTTCTTCATAACTAATACCATCACGTCTTGCAATCATTTGGGCAAGTTCTTCAAGTGTTCTTGGCATTTTTATTTCTCCTTTAAATAAAAAAATAGACGCGGCCGCTTGGTGAAAATGATTGAAAGAACGACGGTCGCGTCAGCCGAAAGAGTGTACGCGCTACTTTTCCTCTTTCTATATATATTATACATGAAAATTAAAAAAAAGTCAAATATTTAATTTATTATTTTTAAATTCTTTTGGACAGATTAAATGATCTGGGCATCTAATGTTTGTCCAGTCTATACGTACCATTTTTTCTTTACCTTCATATTCTAGATGTACTACATCATATCCGAGTGCGCGCAGCGCATCTATCACATGATTATTAATTTCACCCGCATATAATAGATGGGTACCACCATGCTGTACGCTATCAAGAATACGAACCTCAATATGTGTATAAATAGACCAATCTATTGGGTCTGTTAGATAAGAAATTGCGCGGGCTTCAAGCGCGGTAAATAACGTTAGCATACGCTTTCACCTTTTATACTAAATATTGTATTAATATTAAATTCAAAAAGATCATATAAAGGAAAAAGTTCAGAAGGAACCCATCCTGGTGATAAACAAATATATACATAATCAAAATTAACAAAGTCAATAACACTAATATCGCTAGATTGAGTAAATTTATGAAAACGATTAAATACTTCATTATTAATTTCTTTATATGAATCTTTATTATTAATCCATGTATACTCATTTAATCCGTCACAAAAAATAACCCAATTACCGCATCCAAGCTCTTGTCTATCAACATCATCAAGTGATGAAATATGATAGCCGCAATCATGATGATGGTCTATATTATATATATTATATTTTTTATCTTTAAGATTCCATACATTTTCAATAGCGTCTACGATATCTGTATGTTCTGTACGAAATACTATTCTATCTTTATTAGGTAGAAATTTAACTATATTATTAACATATACTAAAAGCTGTTTAATTTTTTTATAATCTGGTTTAACTGTTATGCCGGGACAACGTTTTAACCAATCATCTAATAGTATACGTGAATCTGCAATTTCATTATAAAATTCAATACTTGGTTCCATAACCCAGTCAAAATCTATACTGAGAATATTAATATTACGTTCCATTTATTTTTTTACTCCTCATTTTCTCTTTGCCACATTTGAATAGCAAACTCACGAGTCGGCGCAGAAGAACCCTCGTGCCCACATTCTGGACATTCAATCCACCAGCAATTACTCACTTCAGGTGCTAATTGATGATGAATATTATATTTTCCGCATACGCACTTTGGACAATACATGTTGCCCAGCCACGCATGACGTGTTTCAATTTCTTCTACAAAGGTCATTTTCATTTTGTAATCCACGCTCCTTTATAAGAGTTAATATTTTCTAATATAATTCGTTATTAGAAGTATCTTCTTCTATCTCATCTTCCCACCATCTACCTCCAATAATAATATCTGGTGGATTCTAGTTTATTATTAATTCTTCATAATTACTTACGATACTGCCGCAATAAGGGCAGGTTGTCTATGGTTCAGCGAATGACATTCTGCACTCTGCACAATAAAAGCCATGCGCTCCTTCTTTAAATGTAGTTGTCATTTGCTCACCTCAATCCCATAAGTCATAGAAATGTTTTCCGATTTGAGTCATTGCAATTTCTAAATTATCCGCCGCGTCTTCACCGATTTCTTGCAACCGATTATAATAATCTTCATCCATTTTAGTTACACGGATATCATCTTTATCAAATAGATGTTCCATATATTCCTTATAATATTCGTTACATTCATTCTGCTTATCTTCAAGGCCGCTTTCAATAAGGTCTGCCATTTTATACAGCCATTCGTGCCATCTTTCGGGCGTTTCAAATGGTTCATGTCCAGGGTAAGCGCAGCCATGGTCCGCCATATAACGAAGCATAGAGGGAAAAGTATTCATAATCCATATATCCATATCCCATACATCGCCATAGGTCCAGCCATACTTCGCGCGCCGATATGCATCACGAATATTCATACCAAGATGCTTAAACCATTTCCAAGGATGAGTTATATAATATCTTTTAGTATAGGGCCAATTCCATACACTAAACCCCTTATCTTTCTTCATATCCTTATTCTCCTTCTTTTATATGCTTCGGTGGGCATGGTAGCTTTTGCCATGCTTGTACACCCAAATAAGAGCTGCTAAACTTAAAATCATCCACAATCCAATAATCATGTTTCCATTCGGCAATTTCATAATATTCTTTATTATCTTTATAACGATAAATTAAGTAGACGCCGTCCTCTTCTGGAGAAGTATAGCGCCAATAAGGAAAAATTTCACATTTATAATTCATGATATTAACTCCTATATTTTTTTTACATTTATATTATATATTAATTTTGGGTATTTGTCAAATTATTATTTATATCCATACATTTTTATATATACTCATCTTCTTATTCAATGCGTTGCCACATGTATACTGTTAGATAAGGCGGCATATTATTATGTGCCTCTCCGCCGCCTTTTGCTCCAATCGTACCTGATGGAGTATGTCCACCCGCGCTTGATGTAGTAACAGCGTCTTGTGCGGGAGTTGTATCATTAGAAGCAACTGCATTCGCTACGTGTCCACTAAAGTTTTGGTCATCTGTTCCTGAGTGACGATTAAATGTATGGGTGTGCCCTGCTACTGCATTACCTGTAAAAGTATGGTTATGCGATGGCATTTCACTTTCAGTTAATGTGTGCGTAGCTTCGCCGCCGGTGGCGCCAGCTGTGTATGTTGTTCCAGCGGCAAGTAAAAATGTGTCCTAAATACGTTGCCAAGTACCTCCAATAAAAGTACCAGGGTCGGTGCTATTAATGCTCATATATATGCTACCTACTGGGAACATAGCTAATTTTGCTGCATTAATTGCAGCCTAAACCTATAGTGAAGTTTGGTATGAACCAACACAAGCATCAATTTGTGTACCTGTATACTATGATGTATATGACATATATTATTCCTCCTTATGCTATACGCTACCACATATAAACAGCAAGATAAGGTGGCATATTGTTATGAGCACCACTGCCACCAGTATCCAACATGGTCATTGTAAACTCAGAGCCTTGATATGCATTATATGCTGATAGTGATGCCTAGGCTCCGGAACCTCCATAACATCCGAATATAGTTGGTCCATCTGCGATATGATAAGAATCTTTATAATATGTTCTAAAATTATGCTTATGTGTGGGCATTTCTGTGACAGTTAATGTGTGTGTAGCTTCACCACCAGTACTACCCGCCGTATATGTTGAATCCTGGGCTAATAAAAACTTTCCTTGAATTGGAGTCCACGTTCCTCCTATAAAGGTTCCTGGGTCAGTATTTACTGTACTCGTATATATAGAGCCTATGGGAAACATTGCTAATTTAGTTGCGGCAATTGCCTATTCAATTGCGGCCTATACTTGTGCGGAAGTTTGATAATTATTTACACAGTTATCTATTTCAGAACCTGTGTGCGTACTTGTATATGGCATTATATATCACTTCCTTTATGTAGTTGTTTTTATCATAATATTACTTCTTTATGCTGTTCTTTTCCAAACATAAACTGCTAGGTATGGCGGCATATTTGAAGTTTCAGATGTTGTTGTTGATACCTGTGGATGTGTATGTCCTCCACCACCGCCAGTATCTAACTATGTTAAACAATTATTATTTCCATTATAAGCATGATATGGTGCTAATATTATATTATTAGTACCAGATAAAGTTATATAAGCACCATATATATTTGGTCCAGTTGCACCATATTGATTTGAAAAATTGTGTTTATGCGCAGGCATTTCCGCAACAGTTAATGTGTGACTACCTGTTGTAGTTGCCACTGTGGTATGCGTATGACTGGTATTCCCACCAGTAGTTCCACCACTATATGTACTACCAGCGCATAATAAAAACGTATCCTAAATCTATTCCCATGTGCCTCCAAATAATGTTGCTGGAGATACACTGTTTACACTCATATAAATAGAGCCTATTGGATATATTAGATTTAATAATGCAGCAGTCTGTACTGCTCCATCTACCAAGGTATCAAGTTGCTATCCTGTATGAGTTGATGTATAAGGCATATATGTACCTCCTTACGCTGTACGTTTCCAAATATAAACTGTGAGATAGGGCGGCATATTGTTGTGAGATTCGCCGCCACCATATGAGGATGTGGCGCCAGTCCAGTTGCGAGACGCATCAAAACCAGTAGCATTTGAATAACTTGAACCTGCATTAGTAGTGGTATTAGCACTCCAACAAACTGCTCTTCCGTCATTATAACCATAAAAAGCGCCACTAGTTACATTAATAATATACATACCAGCACTACCATCTCCCCAACCATTATGATGCGTTCCTGTAATATTCATAGTGCCTCTGGTATGTGTGTGAGCTGGAACTTCGCTTTCCTATAATGTATGTGTTGCTTCACCGCCAGTTCCACCAGCAGTATAGGTTGTACCTGCTGCTAATAAAAATCTATCCTAAATCCTTTCCCATGTTCCACCAATAAAAGTACTTGGACTTACGTCATTTACACTCATATAAATGGAACCTACTGGGTATATTAAATTTAATAAACCAATAGCTTGTACTGCACCATCTACTAGCGCATCTAGCTGTTGTCCGGTGTGTGTTGATGTATACGGCATTTGTGTCACCCCTTATTTCCATGATCCCCAGGCCATTAAACCAAATGTTACAGTAACATCTGTATAAGAATTATAATAAAAAGGCATAATATTGCAGGTTTTTGTAGCAGAAGTACTATTACCGGTACCAACCCATAACCAATTTGCACCAGATGTACTCTAAATTGTAATAGATAATGTTGGTGTTGCATTAAATAATCCAGAAGGAAAAGTCCAACATGGGTCTGAGCCCGCGGCATAATAAACATTTCCCGCCGCGGCGCCGCTACGTTTTGAAGTAGCATTACCATAACAACATGCTATACCATTAGACCATTTAATATAATGCCAGGTCATATTACTTCCTGTCCCTGAAACAGTACCTGTTGCAGTACCTTTTTCAATAATTGTTGCGTTTTCAATAGCTGCAATTCTTGCATTAGTATTTTTATCTGGAGTGATATTGGTTGTTCCGATCATATTTTTCGCCCCTTAAATAAAATGAGGTAAATATCGGGATTTTTCTCCCTATATTACTACCTCGTTTAAATAATTTTAAATTAAAATAAAATTAGAAGGGGTGGGGTTTCGGGCCACTCCTTCTATTATATATATTCAAATTATCTATTTGAAAATGAAATTGAAATTATACTATAACACGGAACTTTTCTCGCACTTTAGTAATATATTGCGGCCATTGTTCTAAGTCTTTTAATGTTGCCTATTTTTCTGCAACGGTTATCCCCGCCTCAGCAAACATGGTGGTGCATCCACGTAAAGAACTAATGGCATGTCTTGATTTATCTCTAATTCCCATAGCTTTAAAGTCTTGTAATAATGCTTCTTGCGCGGGGCCCTTAAGTGGAATACCTTTCCATCGCTCCGCTATTTCAATAATAAGTTCGCGCTAATTTTCCATACGGACCTGCGCAGGGTCAATTAACTAAGGAGTTGCGCCCAAATATGAGTACATTTCGCGCACAGCTTCCTCAGTATTATCCATTAAATGTAAATAATCTTTATGGTCCTTTAATAAGTGTAAGTATGCTTGCTCATTCACTTCATATTTTTTTATACCATTATCACATTTTTTCTCTGTAATATATTTAATCTTAAACTATGCTCCCTTAAGTAAACCATACTATTTTGCAAGCTCTATCTAATTACCTTCAGCCTACAATTTCCTAAAATGTGCGAACATATCTGATTGAATTTGAAAATCTCTTCTCGCATTATTAGGATTAAAGATGATGAAAAGCTAATCAAGATTGCCGCGGAAGCGCCCAACCTTCTATCTAATCTCAACCTCTCCATATCCATCAATAATCATATAGTCTATCTTAGGAAAGGTAAGTGACATACCTTCTTGCAGCGTATCAGTTACAATAAGAATATAAATATCATCAGGTAAATGCTCATTTCTAAGTGCTTCAAAAAGTGATTCCTTACCATCAGCAATACGCTATTTATCCGCCATATCCTATAAATCTGCGAGGGTAAGGCCGCTCTATCCATCACTTAATTCAATTAGTAGGTCTTTTGCGGCAATAGCGGCCTGGTTGGTATCCAGTGAAAGAGCCGTCTAATTTGCGCGCGATACTAGCATTGCAACTCCTTTTTTCTAATCAAGCAACTTAAAGTACCAATCTTTAACCTTACTCGCGCTTTTAAGAAACACAATGCCTCGCTTACCTTCCTACTAATTCAAAAAATAATCAAGTGTCATATTAGTATTCTTAGTCTTTATAAACTATATCTCCTTTACATACGTATTACTAACATACTTAGTAAAATCTGGAAATAAGTAAATAAAATTACTCTCATCAGAGAAAAATTCTTTTGAAAGTTCATCAAAATATTCATCATTTGCGGTAATAAAAATGATGTGCTATTTAGTACGTGCATTTTTTATCCAGTCACCTATAATTGTTGTATCTTCCGCAAATGAAGCTTCACTAAATAAACCATGACACTCGTCAATTACAATCCAGTCGTAGTCTACGGTTCCTTTCTTTATCATATTAGCGAATCCCATTCTCTAACAGACATCTGTTTCACCATACTTATGCCGCAGCTACTCTACTGTAATACTGCGGCTTTCTACCACTAACATTGTTTGTAATTTACCAAACTTATGGTCAAGTTCTGCGAGTACGCTATTCATAATAGCTGTGGTTTTGCCTACACCTGTACCGCCATTTAACACCAAGAAGGTATTTATGTCAGACAGGTCTGTTTCTTTTACAAGTCGAATAATATCATCAACTGCGAATTCTTTAACCTACTGATGTTTTCTCATTCTATCACCTCTACAATTATATTATAGCATGAAATTACATCAAAGTCAAATATCTATTTTGGTAACAAATAGCGTACTCCGTCCATACCCTCGCTCGCTATCGAGCGCACCACTCGGTCGTCGCTGCGCTCCGACCGAGTGTATGTGCGCTCTATCGCTTACGCGAGGGTTGGTCGGTACAATATTTATTGGGAGGTGGTTATAAAAATTAACTATGCATCTCATATTTTGTATGTGGGGCCGCATTCAATCCTCTCATGGTATGTACAAACTCCATTGCATCCTCATACGTATCATATATCTTATACTATTCCTAATCTTTTTCCGCGCCAATCCGCAGCGGTAATTTCGGTCTACCCCATTTCATATACACTTCTTTAATCGCATACATATTTCCATTTATTTCAAATACGTATCTACTATGTTCTCTATCAAATATATCGAATTTATTATATGTATCAATAATAAAGGCAGTCATAATTTTTTCAACTCCGTAAAATAAAATGTTGTAAGAAAAAATGTAAGTATCGTACATTTAAGTCAGTAAAAGAGAAGATATAATATATATGTATAGTTAATGTCGTCCTGACTTAAAGGTGTTCTATGTCTATTCCGAAGGTATCATCGGGAACATCGGTATAGAAGGGTAGTTTTGAGGGGTGTGCGCCAAATTTCAACTTTTGTCAAATATTTAAAAATATTAAAAATAAAAAAATTTTTTTTAAATATTTACTTTTTTTTCATTATATCATAAGGAAAAATTATTTGTCAAGTATTTGACAATGCCTCTAAAAATACCCAACATAATGCTGCGGCTCCCTTAACAGGCGCGTTTGATATATATATAGAATATGCGCCCGTTAGAGGGGATAAGACGCAGCTTCCTATTGCGGAATACAATTTACCAGCTTATTTTATGCAGCTTATTTTAACTCTTATAGATATAAAAATTAGTCATGACAATTTAATGGACTATAGATACAGTTCGCTTTTCGCGCCCGGTGTTGCTAATACCCGGAAACAGGCACAAATGAAAAAATTATCAAACGCGCCCGAAAAGGGGTACAGAAAGGTTTCAGGAGGGGCAAGTGCAGCTTGTATACAGTATCCAGTATTTTGGATACAAAATAAAATTGTATACAGTATACGCCGTAACTGCGCAGCTTGTACTGTAAGGCGCAGCTTATTACAGCTTCTCAGCTTTTCCAGCTTATTGGCGCCCAGCTTATAAGGCGTAGTGAAGCTGTCAAATACTTGACAAGTCTGTGAACAGCCTGTGCTAAGGCACGAATCCGAATATTTTTGAATTGTATACTGTATACATTCGGATGCACACGAACATTTTATTTGTCAAGTAATAAGTTAGATGTTGAACATCTAAAATACGGATTGACTTTTTCTGTATTTAGAGTATAATATAGATATCAAAGAGAAAGGACGTAAAAATATGAAGATTGTTGATATTTATAATAAGGTAGAGGACATTCCCGGATATGAACATATTCCTGTAGATTGTAATGGTGGCATTTTATTTGATAATGGATATTTACTTGTAGACCATCACGATCAGGATTGTTGTGAAAATGTTTATGCTGATTGGGGCCATTTACAAGATGAAGCGGGTATTATGGATGATGAATTTTCGCCCTTAACTATTCAATATAAAAAGGTAGGAGTAACTATTAAAGGTAAGCATAGATATTTCTTGCCTTGTTATAATGAACAGAATGGGTATTATAATGATCGTCTTGATTTAGTATTGCTTGATACACATAAAACAGTTAATACTTGTATCGGATGGAGTAATAGTCATAAACTGTACGCTCCTAAGTTCAAAGAACTCACGCGGTGGGAATCTGTTCCTACTAAAGATGATATCTATTAAGGTATCATCTTATATAAATTAGATGTTAAACATCTAAAAGTGGAGATTGACTTTTAGTTTATTCTTTGATATACTTACTATGTGAGGTGAAAGGAATGGCTGAAATTCGTAAGTTTAATTTCGACGAACTTTATGCTCATACGCCAAATATACCGGACAATTGGTATGTTCCTGCGAAAGACTTATGGAAAATGGCGGCATGGTGCTTTATGGAATTACGAAACAAAAGTTATGTTCGTAATGATAAAGATATGGCACATTTTGTTCATCATGTGGAAGATTGGATAGAAAATCATTCGGTTTCAATTAGAAAGGAGCAAGAGAATGAGAATACGAGTAGCAACTAAAGAAGATTATCAGTGGATAGTTCGAGTTATGGGTAAAAAAAAGATACCCTATTTAACCAGTAGTCATGTAAAGGATGACTATAATTGGTATCGGCTATATGCGGTTGTAGATAATAAAGATAGGGTTCTTGCTACATTCTCACTTGTTGCTGATGATAAGTATGATTATGTTGCAATAAAGCGGTTGTGCGTTCTGAATAAGAAAAATCGTGGTAAGGGAATTGCTCGGTTTGCTATCCATGAGATACTGCGGTATCTACATAACTGCAAAGTTGGTGTAACTCCATGGGAAGATAACTATGCGATTCGCCATATACTTGAAGCAGAAGGTTTCAAGATGGAATATAAGTTTATGGGGCACTGGTGCTTCTATTCAAAGGAGATGTAATTATGAAACAAATTACCTTTAAAGAAGCCAATTATATTATGCGGAGAACGAAACCGCATAGATTAGAACGTATACTTTGCTATTGGGTTATTCAGAAAGAAAATAATAATAGCGGTTGGATACGTTGTTATATGAAATGGTGGGCATATATCCTCTTCTTTATTCCTGCTCATGTATTAAATTTCATTTGTTGTTTATGGGATGGTGGACTAAAAGAATTTCGTATTGAACCACGACAGATTTATAGTTATGCCATTGTAGGATTAACAAGTGATGATGCTCGGACAGAGTTTGGACGTTTTAAGTCAGTATGGGAGAAAAATAATGAAAAAGATTAAAGTAAAGCGTTTAGTGTATTACCATTTGGGAACACATGAGGTTCATTATGGTGGATTTGAATATGACAGTAATCTGACCAATGAAAACATTCTTGGTGCAGTGTTTACTGTTGGTAAGCATGAATGGCATCCCGGTATGGAAGGTATCTATCAGTTAAATGCCAATGGTGAATTGGCATATAGAATAACCGTAGAAACATTCTATCGGTATCAGAAGTCGTGGTATGATTTGCTTGTGGATAATATAAAAAGAATCCTGTGGATATAATCCGCAGGACTTTTTATTAGATGTTTAACATCTAAAATATTATAATAAAAAAGAACCCAAGACTTAAATCCTCACGCTGGCGGCTACATCTTGGGTTTTCGGCACCGAATTACCCTACGGCTCGGGAATGTTCCTTGTTTATAAGGGTCGAGTCACATTAAACTTAGACCACACGATGGTGGAATGTGGGAGAATTGAACTCCATCCTTACGGATCGACATTTGCAATGCCTACGTTATCATCTTGCGATTTACCTCGGTGGCTACCCTGATGCCACTTTCACATCCCATAAAAGAAGGGGTTTAGGAAACCCCTTGGAAACAATTGGCGGTTAGTGCGATTGTCTAACCTTTAAGAGTGACGTGCTTAACTCACCATTACGCCCTACGGTAAGTGTTCGGCTTGCCTGGAATCTTAACGATTTCATCCTGCCACAGATTATTCAGAGCATACTGAACATTGTGGCGGGTCATGCCCTTGGCGGTAACTTCGCCTTCGATTTCGCCCCACAGGTCAGCACAAGTCATAGGACTGTTGGTCAGATTGTCCACAATGACATCGTGAATGCCTTCATAGGCGGCGGCACGAGCCGCCTTTTCTTCGGCGCCCTTGTTCAGTTCGGCTTCTACTTCTTCCAGAACGCCGGGATAGCCGTCAGAAAAACTGGGAATGTCGTGCAGAACCTTGGAGATAGTTTCGAGAGTCGCTTTCTTCATAGCGATAATTCCTTTCTGGTTTTTAAGAGTGTCCTTCTCTTTATCTTTCGTAGTTATTGTATCACAATTTTAAGTGCTTGTCAAGAGGAACTTGCAAGTGAGGTTTGCTTTTGACCTTGGGAACTCTTTAACCCTTTCCACTTATGTTAGGACAGGCGGCCCAATGTTCTTTTCCTCTCCCTCTGACAATTATTATTATACTCAGATTTGAGTGAAAGTCAATGCCCTGACTTAGATGTTAAACATCTAATATGTTCTTCGGTCACTCATGGCCGAAGAAGTATTTTTCAAATTGTTTAGCGATGGAACGGTTCTGCGGTTGCAGTAACCAACATACTGCCCATTGAGTTGCTATCTGTTCAAAAGGATTTTGCATATACTGTTCCATAGTATGGGCATTTTGGTTAATTTTATAATAAGCGGTTATATCAAATACAGACCGAGTTTCCCAATGTCCATACTCATGGAGTATTGCAATAGTTACATTACTGAAACCCCTTGTAACCTTGTTTATACTTTCCATATTTTTGCGGAACAGTTTATCGTTATCATCATTGGTGAGTAGGTCTTTGGGAATAAGTAACCGAGGGGTTTTATTTTCCGGATTCAAGTCCATACCCCAGTTTTCTACTAACCGTTTACGAGCGATAGTAACAGGAGATTCTGTGATTTGGTTGGCAAACCAACGAATTGCCTGTATTTTAGTCATCTTTCTGCTCCTTCTGCGCTTCGCGCTTGGCTTTATCAGCAGCGACTTTTTCAGCTTTCTTCTTAGCCTTTTCAGCTTTAGCATCCTGCTTTGCCTGATAAGCGTCAATTTCAGACTGCATCAGCTCTTTAGCGGTCATGTCCTCACGCAGTTCGGCAACAATAGCGCCGATACGGACATACCGCTGTTCACCATTGGAGTCGGTCAGTAGAATACCATACTGACGGTCATTGATTTTCACGAAATCATCTTTACATCCATTTTCCATGATACGATAAAATACTTCTTCACGCAGTTCCTTATCCACAATCGTCTTGGAAACCTTAGCCATTCTAATCACTTTCCTTTCTCTCTCGGTTCATGTATATTATATCACTTTTATATACAAAGTCAATAGTAGTTCTTAGATGTTAAACATCTAAGGGGAAATGGGCGATTACTCGCCCACTACCTCAAGACCCCATTCTTCCACGATGCGACAGGCTTCAAGTTCAATCATCTTTTTGATGAACTGCTCAGGAGCACCCTGATACCTATCGCACATAACTTTAGTTACACAGTTGACAAGCAGGGCAAGGTCTTTTTCAGACAGACCGCGCTTGCCATTGACAGTAATGACGATGGATTCCATTTCATCTTCACCGGAAACCTTTTCTTCATCCTCGTCCTCAACTTTTCTCTCATCATCCATGAGGTTGGGGTCAATCTTGAAATCAACTCCGAGGGCTTCCATAGCCTTGTCGAGAGCATGGGCATATTCGGCAATGAGGTCGGTATTGATGTCATCATCATCCCATCCATTGTCACGAGCGGCATCAATGAGAGCGGCGGCAACCTTGTGTCCATCAGCAACGGTCAGAGTCAGAGAAGTTTTCATAATATAGTTTCCTTTCTGGTTTTAGAGCGTTATTCCTTCGCTTCATCTTACATAGTAATTATATCACGGATTTCTGCTTTTGTCAAGCATTTTTGTTCCTTAAGGACTTGCAAGTGAGGTTGTCTGTGAGGAATACTTATCCTGAATGACTTATCAGGGGCCTCGTTCCGTTTTCCTCTCCCCTTGGAACAATTATATTATATCAGATATTAGAAAAATTGCAAGTGTTTATTTAGATGTTGAACATCTAAGTTGTAAAAGTGTTAGTTAAGTCTAACACTTTCTCCGTCTTGCGGAATCATCCACCGATTTACTTTATCAGTTATTTTTTCAAAACCGGAATAGAATTGTCCGCAATAATAATAGCCATCAACAACAGTTCCATCATGGAGTTCAAGTTTTAGGGCATAGCAAGAGAGTACCGGACACTCTCTTGCCTGTCCTTTATGATAGAATACTTTACTCTTCACTCTCATTTTTCTTTTTACCTTTTTCGGCTTCTTTCATGGCTTTTTTTACGGCACGTTCCTGCGCTTTGGATTCCTGTTCCAAACGGTATTCTTCTGCGGCTTCATATCCATCATAAGGAATGTAACCGCCTTCACCATTGCGAGTGCCACGAGGAATGGAAATTTTAATTTTAGGATATTTATCATTTCCTTCCGCATCGGTTACGGGAATAGAGATTTCACCGCTACCGACTACAATAGCGTTTACATCAAAATGAGCTTCAAGTGCATCAATAACGACTTGCATGATTTCAGACCGCAGAGCATTTTCCAAACTTGCCTTACTTGCCATACACAGACTCCTTTCGGTTTACAGTTTTCCTTCTGTTTCTGTAAAAATTATATCATAAATTTTGACTTTTGTCAACTATGTATTCTGTATACAATTAGATGTTTAACATCTAAGGTACCATAGAAAAATCCCTACCGCTTTGGCGGTAGGGATGAAAGGAGGGATTAGGCGAGAGTGTAGGTGTTCGCCTTGCCGGACTTGTCCACGGTCACTTCGGCAGACCACAGATTGGTCAGACCGTAGACAATCTTGCCACGGCTCAGACCGGTGGCATCCGCAATCTCCTGCGCGGTCACAGGGGCATTAGCGGAACGGATGGTGTCGATGACCGTATCGTGCATATCCGCATACACGGCGCGGTTGGCTTCGGCTTTCGCCTTGCCCTTATCCAGTTCAGCGACAATCGCTTCACGGATTTCATCGGCGTTCTCAATGGCATTGCCATCGAGCAGGGAAACGAGGGACTCAAGATACGCTTTCTTCATAGCGTTAGCCTTTCTGGTTTGTGAGGTTTTCCTTCCTCTTTTCATATATATCTTACCACATTTTGTGGAAGATGTCAAGTGTTTTTTTGTTCCAAGGGAGGTTTCCCTTTGTTGCGTTTCCGCCACGGTTTTACCCTTCGTTTACTCCGCTCAAGTTATCACCTTTCGTCCCTTGGAACATCCTTATTATAGCACAGGATTTGCTTCTTGTCAAGAGGAAATTTTTTCGGAAACCAAATGGAGTTGCCTACTAATCCGATTCTTCGGACTCCAATGGGGAACTTTATCGTGTTCTCTCACGCTCCCTCTGACAGTTATAATTATACTCAAAATTTATGAAATGTCAAGCATTTGACTTAGATGTTTAACATCTAAGGTATTGGGTTTAGGTGGGACAAAAACGTCCCACCTTCTTATTTGCTCTTGAAGTTGTACGTATCGTTGCGTACATATTTCTTGAGGTATTCGCCTTTGAACACTTCAACTCCATCCATCTTTACCGTGAAAGGATGAAGCACTGGACGAGTCAGAATCTTATTTGCTTTATATCCTGTTGCGAGTGAAGCGCCACGGTTAACACAAGCAAAGAGAATTTCTGTTTCAATCTCTGAATCAAACAACCCCATGTGTTCTTCAATGAAGTCGGGATTATCGGTCAGAAACTGATAGACTACTTCGGCACTCCCTTTATAATTCCCTGTATCCGTGAATCGGGAGTTATCTTCACAGAATTTCTTATAGTCGGCGGTATTGGTGATATATTCGCTTGCATATCCCCAAATATCATATACTGGGATAGTTTCAATTGGATTATTACACTTGAACCAATCGCAGTTAAACTTGATTACTTTATCATCAAAATCGGAGTTGTACGCATAAATTCCAGTTACATCATATTTCTTAATGTCCTCTTTCAGCTTACGCATAATGTAACCCCATTTATCCATCGTGGCATCATGCTTACGCATCATGTCAATATACTTTGTGCGCTTTTCTTTATAGTATGCACTTTCAAACAAGGGCAAGTTATGCCAAACTTGTTCAACAACATTCATTTTGAAGTCAATGACCATCTGTTCGTCAGTATCCACGATACACCATGAAATGTCATAACAGAATGGCTTGTCGAGGTTTGTAGTTTCCGTGTCCAGTACGATAATATTCATTCGTAACTCCTTTGGTTTGTGGGGTTATTCCTTCCCCTATTTCTCCATGATTATATCACATGATTCGGAATTTGTCAAATATGGAACTTAGATGTTGAACATCTAAGACATCAAAAATAAAATTAGGGGAGTCTAACTCCCCTAATTTTAACCGAAAGCAATCGTCAATGCTCGGGTAACATTTTTAATGAGTTCTTCGGTATAGTTTTTTGTCACTACAACTTTGGTTGAAGTGAAACCGCCATCAATATAAGTTTCATTATCGGGGTCGGTAATCAGAGTAGTCTGTTTCATATCGAATACTCCAAACCGTTTACGGTAAGAGTCTATACCACGAAGGTCATGATTGTTGCACATTGCGTCACCATCGAAGAGGATAATGTTATAGTTACAAGTATTCTGTTTCTGTAAATCTAACAGAATCTGTTTCATTTCGGGTGGAATACGATTGCCACCATACGCATCCATTTTACGGTCACGGATGGTTTTACAAGGATGCAATTCATGATTGATGAATAATACGTCCATAGAGAAATTCCGGTTCTTACGCTCGACTTCAGACAGAACGGAAAGAATACCATTAGTCAGAGGAACATTATCGGAGTAACTGCCCGAACAATCAATGATGAGGTTCAGATGGCAAGTGCCGAATTTGTTGTTGCCCTGTGTTGACATTGACCGTTCAAAAAACCGGTAATCTTTTCGGGCAACCGCTCTTGGATTGAACACACCCGAATAAGTATTGATTCCCGAACCACCGGAGTTCTTCTTATTGAAGTTTCCAATAATGGTTTCAACCGTTTTTTGAAACTCATTCAGTTTTTCCTGTTGGCTCTCAGATAAATCGGGTTTTTTACTCAGAGAAGCTCCAACCATGCGCTTAATTTGCTCTGCATTTGCTTCGATTTCATGTTCGGGATCGCCAATGGAAGCGGGCATATTTTCTTCGCCTTCTTCCTGCCCCTCGCCGTTTTGCTTTTCGCCATTTTGATTCTGATTGCCATTCTGTTGCTGATTTTTCAAAGAATCCATCTGTTGCATTTCACCATTTCCATTACCCGACTGGGGTTGAAATGCTTCGGGATTATCAGCAAATTCTTGATTGATTAAATCATATAGACGGCGAATGTCATAGACATAATGATTTACATCATAAATGCCATCATAGCTATAATAGGGAGTCGCACGATTGATAGTAGAAGCCTTTTTAATAATACGATTGATTTCCTTTAAGACTTTTCCTGTACCAAGACCGAAGCGAACCGCATTATAGAATGCTTTGATTGCAGAATCCGCTTTTGGCGGTTGACCACCATGAAGGTCATACAACTGTTTACGGAAATCTACGTTATGATAGTAGTTACGAAGAACGGATTCAATACGCTCATCTTCAAAGATATTTACAATATCTTCTGCTTTCATTTCCTGCGGAGTGAGGATAGCATGGGATACTTCATGGTACAGCATGGCACGAACTGCACCCTCTTCATCTGTTCCTGCGGTCATCTTCTTGCAACGTTCAGCGATAATAGGATATGAGATAACAATCGTATCTTCCATTGGAGAATAGAAAGAGGTAGATTCTTTTGCATCCAATGAAATAGCAATTCTTCTGCCTGTATAATATCCAATAGGCAGAGTATTCATAATCTGTTCGCATCTTGCAAAGGTCAGTTCCATTTTAAGTCCTCACTTTCTGTTCCTCTTGGAACAATAAGAGTATATCAAATAATGTTTATTTTGTCAACTTATTATCTTAGATGTTAAACATCTAAGGTGACTTGGAGAAAAAGGATGCGGATTACTCCGCATCCATCCCGATGATGGATTTCGCCAACTGCTCAGCAGTAAGGACGAACTCTTTGGCATCAGAGCAACGGTCGACCAACGGCTCGGGCAAACCGTAGACCATACCGCCAAGAGAGAGGTTCATAGTCCCGATGATTTGGAAACCATCTTTGATGTGAACAGGACGGTTCTTATAGTAGAACTCCGTCTTACCATCCACAATACCCTGCAAGAATCGCAAGGAATCAAAGGGGAGAAGGTTAATTTCATCGAGGACAATTGTTTTGCCCTGTTCCATACAATCCCAAAGAAGGGAAGGATTAAAGTCGGGGTTGCCATCTTTGAAGATAAAATCTTCCATGAGGTCGGCAGGAAGCATGGAACTATTACACACGATACAACGATTATCACTTTCGGTTTGTGCAATAGTGGTCTTGCCTGTTCCTGCACTACCATAATAAACCTTAAAGCGACTGTTAATATGGTTGGTGGGCTTGCCATACTGGGCAATATCTTTTACAATCTGCCCAAACTCTGTGCTCTTAATCTTCTGCTCGACTTCCTTAACATAGGAAGAATCCATCAGCGCAAAGTAGTTACGCACATAGTCACAAGCCGCTTTCTTACTTTCGCAAGCCATGAAAGCAAAAGTGTTCGTGAAGCGGAAAGAAGGAGTAAAGGAGAACTCGCTGAAGAAATCCATCAGCTTCGTGATACCTTCAAGCAGGACTTCTTTCGGGTCACGCACCGGAGCAGCTTCCGGTGTAGCCGTCCCGAAGATAGTCGGATAGCGATTATTGATAATCATTTCCTTGACAGCCTTCGGGCGCTCATTGAATGGAGTTGAACGCATTACATTGTAGAATCCATCATAAATGGAATATTCGGGATGGGATACTTCGATAACGTAAGGAACGCTATTCTTTTCTCCATAGAACGCACCATCGGTGCTACGCTTGGTGATGCTCATGTTTTCGTTTACTTTCATTTTAGTTACCTCTTTCTCTTGTTTGTTGTTATTGTTGTTCCGTTCCCCTCGGAACAATGATAGTATATCAAAGATAATAGTATTTGTCAATAAAATCTATTAGATGTTAAACATCTAAAGAAAAGAGTTGGTAGTAAGCCGATTCTTACTACCTGCGGTTGGAGCAAGCACTCTCCGTCTTACCGCCCTGCATTGTTCAGTTCTTCCTCTTTAGAACCCGCCCGGAAGGATAGGGCAAATCGTCAAGCATCACATTTTTCTTTCTTTCAGGAGAAGTACGCTCACAAACTCCCCAGTTACTCCAGTACTCACGGGATTACCCCAACGGTGCTTGTCGGGACTGACCTTTTCCTCGGGAACAATTATATTATAGCATAAATTTGATAAAAATCAAGTATTTGAGTTAGATGTCTGACATCTAATTTGTACGGACAAGGGAATTATCCCTTGTCGATGAGTTCTTTCAGAACAGAGAGAATTTTATCGGGAGTATACGCATCTCCATCCCATTCATTCCGAATTTCTTCGTTGTCATCGAAAAGAATGTCATCGGATGCGGTCATCCATACTTCTTTCGGTACACCATAGACCGTGATATGGATTGCATCGAATGTAACCGAGCTGAGGTGCTGACGTAACCAGTTCAGTTTAACTTCCGTTACAGCCTTGTCATACTCTGTATTGGAACATTTACTGAGCCAGCTAATGATACCGATACGGTATCCCATTTTTTGTAGCTTATTCAGATACCGAGCCAGCAGACTCATGTTGTGCATGACTTCAGCTTCAGCATAGGGGGAAGGGTCAAAAGACCGCAGTTTAGGCAACCAATCGGGAACATCATAGAACCGATTCAAAGTACCGTCCATGTCAAACCATATTGTTCTCATACGATGCACTCCTTTCTTTCACCATAGACATTGTATCATAAGATATGGGATTTGTCAACATATCATTTAGATGTTTAACATCTAAATTTTAGGATTGATATTTGGAGTATAAAATGGTATACTATACACGAGGTGAGAGAAATGACGGAGTTAGAAGAAAGACAGACAGTTGTAGAATTAGTTAAAAAATTTGTTAAGCAAAATGAATATGACCGATTCTTTTGTCTAATTGATAGTCTTGATACACTAAATCAAACATGGTTTTTACATTTCATTAACCTGTTTATTAATGATGAGGAACATGAATGGATTATTTGGGATACCGAACCGCAAGAATATTTAAATCTGTTTAATGAAATATTTGAAATTCTTGAGGGACATTATTGGTATTATAAGATACCCGATGATCTTCCAAGGGGTCTAAGGGCGAGGTGGATAATATATAAAATAGATGAAGAGGATTAAACCTCTTCATTTTATTTTGGGATTCTTTTTGAATATATATTTAGATGTTTAACATCTAAATTTATAAAATAAAATTACCCCTCTCTAATTGGAGAGGGGTTCTTAGTTACACCAATTAAGCCTTGGTGTAGTAGGACTTCTTGTCGCCGTCCTTGGTGCCGACAACGAGCACACCCTTTTCGACAAGGCGCTTGGCGCTCTGACCCACGTTCATGGGGGTAAGAGTGAAGGCAACCTTACCTTCGATGGCGTTCATAATGTCGGTAGCAGTGCAATCCGTGAAGGAAGGCATAGCGCCGATAACGGCATCAAGTTCGTCACGGCGGGCCTGCGCTTCGGGGTTAGGACCCTTGACCTTAACGGGCTTGTTAGCCTTTTCGGCTTCACGAAGAGCCTTCTCGGCTTCATAAGCCTTGTATTCGGCAATAGCCGCTTCGGCATTAAAAGCCTTGTGATTCTTGGTGTCCTTGGCAAGAGCCGCACCCACGGCGACCTTGGCAAAGCCTTCATCGGTCGGAATGACCACGAAGTTGGTCTTGTTGGCACGGGCCATCTGCGCACCGGGGATAGCGAGGATAGTGTTGAGGATTTCGTTCGTATTCATAGTTACTCCTTTTACACACGGTTTTCAGTATACGGCAGACCGCTAACTGCACAAATTTTTGTTTTCTGTCTTTCGACATTTTTATTATATCAGAATTTTTGCACTTTGTCAAGTACTAAATTCTGTTATTTTTTTAGTGAGTGAGCGTGATGGTATTCCACGCAATCCGTTGATTTTCATTTCGCAATGCTCTCGTCAGAGTTTAATCACTCACTGTGTTCCTTGGCTGGGAACTTCCTCAAACATTTGGCGCCTTCGTTTGAGGTTTGTTTCCCTTGGAACAATTATTATTATACTCGGATTTCGGAAAAAGTCAAATAATAAATTAGATGTTCGACATCTAAATTTATTAAGGCGGGACATTAGTCCCTGCCCCTAAGAGCGGTGGCGATTGCAACCACGCACGCGAATACAATACCGTAGATAGAAACAGCAGTGCCGGAAACGACGCCACAGAGGTTTAAAATTGCGAGTACAATCATTACAAGGTCCATAAGCATATTATTCCTCCATCATATCATATCTGGTAAGGATACGTTCGATTTTTTCCACATCCTTATCATTGCAGGTAATAGGGACTTTAATGGTATCAGCAGCTTTCATCGGCTTAATATCGCCGATAGAACAGCCTACGCGCTTAATCATATAGTTGAGCACATGAATAGAGATACGATTCTTGGGGAGATAATAGGTGCGAGTAGTCACAGCTCATTCCACCTTTCCAAAGCGCACTTCATAGGTTTCTACGTGCTTCTGCTCCCATTCGGGCAGGGTCTTGATGAACTCAGCACGCTTAACTTCATCTTTGAAATAATGATACCGACCGAAGGTTTTTGCCACAAACAAAGTTTCCATCGTAACCTCTCCTTTCGTGTTCCTCTTGGAACAATTATATAATATCATAAGTTATGGGATAATGCAATAGATAAATTTAGATGTTTAACATCTAAAATCTGTGAAGTGGATTACTCCACTTCCCATTCCTTAATATAATATCTGGAATGTTCATAATTGGGATAGTGCCAACAATCTGCGCACTCCCAAGTGTCATAGTCCTTAGTCAAAAGAAGTACGGGTTCAAGCCCATCACAAGCGCACCCACGCATGGCACTTTCTGCTTTCTCTTCTGATTCATAAATACCATAGAGATATGGGCTATTGTCATAATCATTAGGATCGATTGTTAGGGTATAGACTTTCATATTATTCCTCCTCACACGCACAAGGCCAGAAAAAGAAGCCCGGATTATCCCGCTCCAGCTCATAGCTGAGCTGTTCAGCTCGTTCTTCGGTTGCTACGATTCTACATGGCGTTGCGGTATTAGAGTCTTCCAGCTCCTGCATAATTACCCATTTTACCATTACTCCCACTCCTTCAGCTTATATTTTGGTTTCTTGTTACGCTTGTCGGGGATAACACGAGTTACGCAATATCCCTGTGGAAATTGTTTGCGCTCAGATTGGAATACTTCGACCCAAGTTTTGGGTTTCCGATTCTTCTTACTCATAATATCCCTTCCTTTCGATATTATTATATCATAATTTTAGGATATGTCAAATATTAAAATAGATGTTTGACATCTAAGGAGTATAAAAGGGAATTACTTCCCTTCGGTCAGATGCTGAATCGCTTCGGCATGATTGAGAACTGTGACATCTCCATTGTCCCACGGCATACAATAGGACTCAAGATAACCATGACGAGCGCCATATGTGCCGCCATGCAAGGCAATATCACCACCAGGGAACTTATCAAAAGTCCACTGGTATCCTTCATAGAGAGGATGCCATTCAAATTTGATACCAGCTTTCTTCAGCTTGTGGTTAAATCTACGGCGGTCATTGCCAAAGTTACGAGTAATGCCCATCATCTTTTTCATTTCCATATCGTTTTGCCCCTCTCTGTATACTTGCTCTGATTGCGGTCTACTTTTTTGCGTAGAAACGCAGGAATCTTACTTGCTCCACCAAAGACAGCTACCAGCTCTTTCTGTGTGGTAACATACATTGTAATGATTTTTTCTTTGGGCTCATCTTTGACAATGGTAATACCAGTGTCAGTAAGGCAAACCCAGCGCCCAGCTTGCTCCAAACTGAAGCGAGTATACTTTTCTTTGATAATTTGACCAATACCAATCTCATCTATGATATGTTGTACTCGATTTGCTCTTTGAACTGCTACATGGTAAGTCATTTGTTCCTTCATGATAATCTCTCCTTTCGCTATTATAATATCATATAGTTATGGGAAAGTCAATAATTATAATTAGATGTTAAACATCTAAATAATTGGAAAATGTGGTTTATTCAACCACATTTCCAAACACAATGAGTCCCCACGCAACAATGGCACAAATAAGGCTAACAGTATATTGAAAATTAAACTTACCATTTTCATCTGTAAATGAGCCATGCCAAATCATAGACAGAGATAACAGAATCAGAATCGCTTTCACAGCTTACACCTCTTTCGCATAGTAGGCAAGGTTCATACCTGTTTCCGGGGAGCAGTTGTAATAGAAGACTGCATCGCATACCTTGTCAAAGGTATCCATAAACATGGGTTCAGAAGGTTTAGAAATCCAGCTTGCCAACGGGCTGTTCGGCTTGATACGATTCGGTATAATCATAATTTCTTCGCCGTTGTCGTACATCTTGCGCGCGAGTGCCTTTGTAATCTTTACCATCTTGCTACCGCCTTTCTGTTCTCTCTTGGAACAATATCATTATATCATATTGAGATAGAATGTCAATATAGTCTTTTAGATGTTTGACATCTAAATATAGGCGCTTAGGTATGTGCGCCATAGGATTTAAAATCATTATTCTTACCAATAAATATGAATACGTCCTAATTCAAGTAGATGTTGAAAAGATTTACTATTTTTTACTCTTCGCTCTTTCCATAAATTTCTATAGCCCCAAACGAAAGGATAGTCCTTGTTATTTCGTATGATTTGACAAAATTCTCCAATCCAAAAATGCCATGAACCAGAAGTATATTTATGATAGGCAAACCATCGATTTTCCCATTCTTTTTTCTTCATCTTAATTATCCTTTCTGCCTCCTTTGGGACAATATTATTATATCATATTGGGATAAAATGTCAACTATAATAGTTAGATGTTTAACATCTAAATAGAAAATGAAATTAAAGCAAGGGATTACTCCCTTGCCATAACTTCTTCTTCAGTAAGGCCAAGCCAGTCACAGATGTCCTCAAACTGGAACCACATCCAGTCATTGATTTCCGTGGTGCTCCAAGGCTCATCATCGCCAATAATTTCTTCCAGCTGTTCCTCCAGCGTGTCCAGCTCTTCGGGAGTCAGTTTGGCGGCATTGGTAGCGGCACCGCCCCAAAAGGTGAAATCTCTCAGTTTCTTTTCAATCGTCATTGTCATGGTATTATCACTTTCCTTTCTTTATCTTGGAAGGCTTTCTTTCCCTTCCGCATTATTATAATATCATATTTTGAAATATGTGTCAATTATTTAATTAGATGTTCGACATCTAAGTTATATAGGGAGGATTACTCCTCCTCATTAACTCCGGCGCAATCAGAACAGTAAGTATAACCGTTATCGTCAATCCATGCCGAAGGAATTGCCATTGTCATTTCACAACAAGTACAACGTACTACCATTGGATAACCATGCTGGTTAAACCAACTGCCGGGGATTTCTTTTTCGGGGATTTCAATACTGCGATCACGTACATACTCAGTAAAACTTTTCATTGGATTTTCCTTCCTTTCTGTCTCTTAGGACATTATTATAATATCACATTATGGGATAATATGCAACTATAATTATTAGATGTCCGACATCTAAGTTTGGAAATAAAATAATTGCCCTATTAAAATTATAGGGCGGTGGACGTGGATTATTAGGCCGGACATAAATTAACACGAAATCAGCACCTCCCCGTGCTTGGCAATGTACTCTTCAAAGGCGCGAGGTCCCAGCTCGCACATCTGCTGAGTCCAGCTGGCCATCAGATACACCTTGCCAGCTCTTTTACCCAGCCAGCTGGTAGCCAGCTTCAGCAGGGCACGGCGAGACTTGATGCTCTTCGGCACAACCAACTGTCCATCATTTCCCATAGGAATCCATCCGAGACGGTCAGCATAGAATAAGTACATTGTTTCAATCTCCTTTCTTGTTCCTCTCTGAGGACAATACTATTATATCATATATCTATATATTGTCAAGTTCTATTTTAGATGTCGAACATCTAAGTTAATGGTGTGGCCTCAAACGAGGCCACACAGTTCCCGATAAGAGATATCCGGGCCGTACCAGTTGGCGACTAGCTTCGGGGCCTTGCCCAGCGCTTTGGCCAGCCGGGCCATCTCCCGACAGCCATCCTCGAAGCTCGTCTGATGATGCATAACCAGCGTGCCAGTATCAATGTAGATGTTGGCATAATTCATGGGATTGTTCATGCCATAGTTGGTAATGGTGATGCTTACAAACGTTTCTTTCATTGGGAATCCCTCACTTTCTCTTTGTCCCCTTCGGGCAAGTATATTATCTCATATATATATGTAATTGTCAATAGGTATATTTAGATGTTTAACATCTAAGATAATAGGGGCGCCTTAATGGCGCGCCCAGTATTCCACATCCACGTGGGCAATGGAGTTCCTAAACATATTGGCGACAACCGTGCGGGTGGCACCGGCTTTGACCAGCTCCCACTGCATTTTCCGAGCTTTATCGTAGCTCAGCTTGCGGGAAGTCATTTCCCCGTCATCTACTCGTTCATACAGAGTGCAATTCGGGGTGTAGTGAGGATTGGAATAGGTGGAGATACAGAGACTGATGTAAATGTGCTTCATATTGGATTCCTTCCTTTCTGTCTCCTTCTTGGTACACTCTTATTATATCACTTTTATATATAATTGCAACCTTTTTCTTAGATGTTTGACATCTAAGATAAATGAAAGATTCGAAGTTACTTTTCAGTAACTTCGAGAATGTACATGGCAAGTTCATGTAACTCAAGACTTCCATTATATTCTGCTCCAACAATTTCATCATGGGTGTAATCATCATCAAAGCCGAACAACCGCAATGTAGCAATGTCGCCGATGTGCCATTCATCCTCGTCATAGAACTCCCACAGCTCACCATTATTATCAAGGCATTCCAGCTTGATACAGTCAGGCTCCAGCTCTATGCCTACGATAACTGTATCCAGCGTGTAGGCGGCTTCAGCATCGGCAGGGATGGCGAACGCCATAGAAACAATGATAGCAACGGTGATAGCGGTGGCGATAGCAATAATCTTTTTCATGTTCTTTCTTCCTTTCTGTCCTCTTTGGACAATCTTATTATATCATAATTGTATAAAAAAGCAAGTTGTTTTTTAGATGTTTGACATCTAAGAAAATATAAAGCGCCTGAGGGCGCTTAATGGTTGTCGTACAGTTCGAGGTCTTCGGGCCGGATCACATTGCCGAAGTCCTTATCAATGAAGTCGAAACCGGCTTCTTTGGCTTCGGTCAGCAGGACGTGCATCCGGAGCCGGTATTCGTCGGCTTCTTCTTTGCGCTTACGGACACGACGGGCTTCGTTAATTACCATGGTCAGGTCTTCCGTGGTCATGCTGTCAAGGTCAATAATTGTGCGTCCGATTCTCATGTTTTTCTTCCTCTCTTTCTGTCCCTTGGGACATTATTATAATATCATATTATTGATATAATTGCAATATCTATAGTTAGATGTTTGACATCTAAGTTTCGGGAACCGGGTTAACCCCGGTTCCGGCACTCGCCGGTATAGATGTTAAATTCCTTATTGTCAAGGTACAGCTGTTTGGCCAGCTGGTAGGTGAAACCCCGCTCCCGCATGAACCAGCCGATATGCTTGATCGTGGTCATGCTGTAAGTCCCCGTGCAATGGAGCCAGCCTTCCGGCGTGATAATAATAACCGGGGTGGTGTAGCTTATCAAGGCCACTGTTCCGTCAAAATAGTGATATTCCTGTGCCTGTGCATGGTTGTGGCCCGCTACCGCTTTACTGTACTCAATATTCATTGTTCAATCCCTCTTTCTTTTATTTCTTGTCCCTTAGGACAAGTATATATTATCATACCCCTGTTAATATGTCAATACTCTAAGTTAGATGTTTAACATCTAAATATCAATAAGGCCCGAAGGCCTTAACAGTAAACCAACTTGAAACCCTTCCACCGGAGAACAGAGATTTGATTGCACCGGCGGCCGATCTCCATCGCTTCTTTTTTCGTATTGACGCGGATGGAGTGATCAATATAGTAGATGCCGCTGCTGAACCAGATGCCGCAATTGCCGCCCAGCTCGCGCACCAGCTTGATTGCGGCTTCTGGAGTCGTCACCTGATAGCCGTAGTCAGCTACCTGCCAGCCGCTTTTATAAGTGATGATATGGCCCGACTTCAGAGTAAGGCCGTCATCATCCCTCAGTTTCCGGATAGTACGCACGTTAATCATTTGAACAATCTCCCTTCCCTTTGATGATATAATTATATACTATCCTTATATATCTGTCAAGTATTTTTCTTAGATGTATAACATCTAAGTTTCGGGAACCTCAGGATTTCTCCTGAGGCGCGAAAACTTTTACGAATTCATTTTCTAATATAACAATTTCGTAATTATCATCCAGAACCCACTGGCTGATATATTCTTTAGCCTGCTCTTTCGGGATTGGCCAAGAACCCCACGGGCAGCAGTAACGATAGACTTTTGCGGATTTAATGTAGCGGATGCATCTTTCTTCCATGTTTTGTTCCTCTCTTTCATGTCTGGGTTTCGGGTACCGGGGCTACCCCGATTATATAAAAAAAAGAATGAAAAGTCAATATGAAATTTAGATGTTATACATCTAAGGTTTCGGGGTGAAGGCTTACGCCTTCTCCCACTCTTTTTTCTTTTCATCTGCTTTGGTTTTGGTCTTAAACCATTCACGGGTTACGTTTGGTCCAATGCGCTTTTCAACATAGTAACCTTTGTTCAGTTTGATGATATTCACGGTTTTCATGGTTTCGGGTCTCCTTTCGTGGGGTTCTACCCCTTTCTTGATGATACAATTATAAATGAAATTGTTGAATCTGTCAACACTCAAATTTAGATGTCTAACATCTAAGTTTATATGAGTGACCGAAGCCACTCCGTTATGGGAAAGTTTTTACTTCATGTAACTATAAATCTGCCAACCGCCTTCAGAATCAAATTGACCGTAATCGCGCATCAGAATCCAGTCGCGCGCTGCCATGTAAGAGATGAAACCTTCGTTAATAATACGATGGGTATTAATAGTAACGATGCGGTAACGAGTGACCTTTTTCATAATGTAACCCTCCTGTTTTGGGAATGTAACCATCCCCGAATCTTCATCTAATTATATCAAATTTGAAAATGAAATACAATAGTTTATTTAGATGTCTAACATCTAAGTAATGGGATTCCCCGTAACCTTCCGGTTACGGGAATTTTTTTACCATTCAATTTTTAAAGTGTTCTTTCCGTAATGATTTTCTAATACGGTAAAGCCGGCATCTTCAAAAGTTTTAGTAAACAGTTGCTGTGCATATTCCAGAGCCTTGACCGTAGTGAAACGGGATTTTTCATAGGGACAAAATGTAGCTTGAGTGTAACCGTTTTTGGAATGAAATTCAATGCTTTTGCTCATCATTTCGGTCAGCTCATTGACTTTAGCTTCAATATCAGCAAGGATTGCGGCTTCATAGTTGATGGCATTGGCGCGGGCTTCAGTGGCGTTAATCATGGGTTAATCCTCCTTTAGTTTCGGGTTCTTGTTCAATCCCTTTTCTATGATCTTATTATATCAAACTGGGAATGAAATTGCAATAGGGTAAGTTAGATGTTCAACATCTAAGAAAGTGGGTCATTTGACCCGCTTCCGGATAATAATATAATTCCATTTATCGCTTGACTCCATGTAATACTTACCGCAATAACGCTCCATATAAGCGAAGATGCGGTCAATTTTGTTTTCTGCATACATAGAAGGGACAGTCAGGCGGACCTCTGCTTCAGTGTCGAGACGGTGCGCGATATGGCGCGCGGTGCGAGCGATACGACCTTCATGGATAGTCTTCATAGTGATTACCTCCCTCTCTTGATGATAGTAGTGTATCATATGATAGTCATAAACACAAGAGTGGTTCTTAGATGTCTAACATCTAAAAAGGAAGGGTCATTTGACCCCAAGATCACGCGTAAAAGCGCGGACTTCATCAAGTGATGAACTGGCAAAAATATCCTCTTCCATACCGTCAGAAATTTCCACAACAACCCATCCGTGAAAATTGACAGTATCCACCCGCCGCACTTCATAAGAATAGGTAACTTCAATAGACATAGTGTGTAACCTCCACTACTTAATTTGTCCCTTCGGACAAGTATATACTATCATAATTTGCACGAAAAAGCAAATCTTTTCTTAGATGTTTGACATCTAAGTTTTCCTATGGCTCAATAGCCATAGGGTGGATACTGATTCAGCTTGCAGCTGGCAGCTGTCCTGGTTCTAGCTGCCCTAGCTGTCTCAGCTATCACAGCCGCACCGAAGCCAGCCGCGGCAAGACCAAGCAATAACCATATAGAGCCACTAACAGCCCCCAATATCATTCCACACATGACCAATCCCCCTGCGATACCGATAACCATGCCCGCGGCCTCCCTTCTAATGATACTTATTATATACCAATAGTGACATGACTGTCAAGAAAAAACTTAGATGTCTAACATCTAAGTTATATAACGGTTACATCAAAAAGTGCGGTGGTTACTTCCACCGCACCATGTACAATTCTCCTCCTCTCAGTGTTGAAAGTAGATGCAGGGTTGACCCTTGTAATTTTCGAAGGCGTACCACTTCGTGACCCCGTCCCGACAGAAACCGAAGTTAAGGCTTTCACCAAGGAGGCAGATTGGGCTGTAGATGTTCCAGTAACCAATTTCTTCAGCATCTTCAAGCCACTCTTCCCGGGTATCGTAGCCGTCCGCCTTCGCCACCATTGTTTGAATCTGTTCGATAGTCATCACGATGCGTTTCATAGCTTGTTTCTCCTCTCTTTTTTGGTGCTTTGTCCTTCTCAATGGGGTTTGGGAGGGAATTTCACCCTCCCTATGGCGTGTTTGCTCTCGCAGGTTGCCGTCCTCGCCCGTTTAACTTTTGTGGGCTCGCATAGCTACCGTTGCCCTTTACCGTCCCCGAGACCCCGTAGCCGTGGCACCCTCGGCAGGACACTTGAGCTCCCTTGGGAATCATCCCCCTTCTCTCGCCCTGGCTCACTCATCGAGCCAGGGCTTGCCGCAGTAGGCGTTGTAGGTCATGCCGCAGGATGCGGCGCACCACTCCAGATAGTCCTCATCGGTAATCTCGAAGTCATCATCCGCCATGTCGAGTTCGAGCTCATCGTCATCGTCGAAGAAGGCTTCGAGGTCGGCAGAGGAGGACTCATTGTCCTCCTCCTCGAACACCTCAACAAACTCGTTATCCTTCTTGACATAGTGATCAAGCCAATTCATGGCGGCAAGGTAGCTTGTGAAGCCAGTGGCGATCACGTGGGTGTCATAGGTGCTGTCGAGCGTGGCGAGCTTCTTGATGCTGTACATAATTTTTTTCTCCTTTCTGTCGTGGGGACCTCAGTGGCGAGGTCCCCGGTAGGTGGTCAGCTTGCAGGTGATACCCTCAGCTTCCAGTACGAGGGCGGCACTCTCAAGGTCATCGGACTGACCCCAGAAGGTCAGCCACTTGCGACCGTGGCAGATTTCCATGAGCCAGAACGCATGTATACAGGACATCATCAGCTCATGACTCACCGTTTTTTCAACGGCCAGCTTGTAATATACCTTTTTCATAATGTTCTCTCCTTTGTTTTTGTTGTTGAGGAAGCTATGCCCTTACGAGGACGGCGGTTTGGTTAGGTTGGGCAGGGCTTTCGCCCTGCCCCTGTGGTCAGCGCTCCCACCGAGGGTCACGCCCGAGGACGTTGGTGCAGAAGTCCCAGAGACACATCGCCCGAGGGTCACTCTGCAACCCTGCCCAGAACTGCTTGATATACATGCTCTGGATGTTGATAGCGGTCCGAGTTGAGTTGTTGAACTTTGTAGCTGTTTCCCAACCGCTACCACGACTGCCGTGGCAATATTCCTCAAGCATATCGAGGAAATCTTCCCGAGTGGCAACCATGTAGCCCTGCGCCATCTTAAAGCGATTGGTGAGGTCAGCTTTGACACGATAAACCACGTAGTCAACACCGACCAAACACAGGTCACGGTCACGCTCATCGAAGCAGTCCATGTCGAGGTTGCAAGCATAGGCAATAGAGCCACCGCCGTGCTTGACCTCGATGGTCAGCTTATTGCCGTAGCGGTCACGGGTGCAAATATCGTCCCGATTCGCGCCACGAGCGCGCAGGTCGCCGGAGCGGGTGATACCCTCAACGTTGAGCATATCCCGCAAGTCACGCTCAGCCCTCTTAGCATCCACGCCAGTGGACGCCTTTGCCTTTTCGGCAATGAAACGAGCGTCGGACAGCTCCCACTCAGCGGAGCGGTTGGAGTTGGTCAAACGAACAGATTTAATCATGAGATAATCCCCTTTCATCTTTTCGTAGCTCGCCCTCGTAAGGGCATAGCTTCCCCATGAAATTCTGTAGACTGTGCAGTTGTCAAGGTTCAGGCTGATTTTTCACGCTTCAGTCTATGCCAAGCGATTTCCGACTTTGCCTTCGGGGCGTTTGCCCTTCCGACAGTGACAGTATATAGCCGTTTGCCCCATTTGTCAAACATCTAAACCGAGCCGAGCCGACTTGTCTTTTTTGGTAGCGTTTTTGACCATATCCCCCATATTTTTGGGATTTTGAACGACACATGCGAACGCGGCAGGGGGGCCCTCCCACATTTCCACCGCAGAATTCAAATTTAATATTTGACAACATAACCTTTAAAATGTTATAATAAAAGAAAGGAGGTGGAAGCCTTGAGAAAACAATATTCATTAGATTATTCAATTGAGCGCGATACAGACCGCGTCGCCGCAATTTACGAAATCTTAGACGGCTTGGAAAAAGACCCAAATCCAACCGACTTAGAACAAATGGCATCATATATATTATATGGCAAGGATGAGAATGGGAAAAATTCCATTCAAAGAAACGAAACCACAGACGACGGTCAAAAACGCTACAATACATTCCAACGTGCATCCGAAAAAGTAATGTCATTAGATGAATTGTTGGAAAATCCACTATTTGACCATGAACAAATAAAGTCGCCGCATAAGCGTGATCCATATAAAAAACCAACCCGTACAATCCATCGTCCAAAGTACGACAAGAAAACTGGCGAAATGATAGATCCCGGTGACTCCGATATTCCCGGTATGGTACAACTATGGGACAGTATCGATCGTCTTGATAAATGGATTATGCAACTAGAAGGTAAGATTCCGCCAGATGAAGATACCCTACTATTTGATGATTCGTACCGCTTATATCGTTTAAAGCACTCATTGGTGGATTTGCGCCGAACCCAATACGACCTACTCGACAGCTATAAACCCGTATTACATTTCCAAAATATGGATCATCCAAAAACCCAATTCTATGATTTAAGTTCAGATTCATTCTACTGGGTTTCACCAGAATTATGGCAAAAGAAAGTTACTGAAGCTTATTCAAGCCGCGTATCAAAAGATATAAGGGACTATGAAACAAGAATTAATGAGAAGGGTGAAACAGAAATTAAATGGGTTGTATATAGACATACTTTCGATTGGCGCGACCCCAAACACGTTTTAGCCTTTATTAATAATTATTCGGAATTGAAGTTGCAAGTATGGGAAAAATTAGATACGTATTCACGCACTCTTTTTTGGGACTTTGATCGTTATCGTAAGCTTGCGGGTATATCTCCAATAAAAAATTTTATGCTTGATTGCAAATTGCAAAAGATTCCCTACGAAGATATTATTGAAGAGGTACAACGTATATTTGGAGTAGATTTTCACTTAAATCATTTATCAACAATTTTTACAAATGAGATTCCACGTAAAATCTCACGAATTGCGGCAAAACTTCAAATGGAATAGGAAACGCCAGAAGAAGAAAAAATTGAATGTTAGAGATGCGGAAAAAAATTTCCCTTGGATCCTTTGTTTTTTAGTTACAATAGAGCAAGGAAAACTGGCTTTGCACGATATTGTAAAGACTGTGAAAAATTAATTAGAATAGAAAAGGGAGTTGTTGCAGAACATGACAAACGTGAAAAAATGTCTCAAGTGCAAATAGGAGAAACCTATAGAAGCCTTCCAAAGCACTCCATCTAAATTCTTTCCAGGCGGAAAATGTTATATTTGTACACCATGTCTTGAGACAATGGTGAAGCAGGATAATTTGGGCGAGGTTGACCGTTTGATGAGATGGCTTGACCTCCCATTTGACCTCAATAAGTGGACACAGCTTTATGCGCAACACCAAGACCATACGCTTACCGCATACTTCAATTTATTATATGATGACCACTACGAGCCTTTGCGTTGGGCTGATGAGAATGAAAGATGGCGGCTCGCGCGCGAAGCTGATACCATTAATGATGAAATTAAAGTACTTGGAGAAGCAAAATTAAAATAGTTAAGAAAAGTTTGGTCAGGTGCTTATAAGCCCGAATAGTTATTATGGTTAGAGAATTTTTATAATAATATTGTTGCTACATAGAATGTATCTACCCCTATATTGTAGGAAAAAGCAAGAGACTTCTGTGAATTGCAATTACATATTAAGGAAGGACTACGTAATAACGTTGATGTATCGAAAATGATGAAATAGGCAGACGATATTGTAAAGACATATAATTTTACTGCAAATAATGCAAAATCTGCGGCCGATTTCGAATCAGTTGGAGAGTTAATGGTTTATTATGGCAAGAAAGGATGGCATCCAAATTGGCATACAGAACCGCAAGATTCCATAGACTTCATGATGGAAAATATTTAGAATTATTTGAAGCGGTTGGTAATAAATGAGGGTAATTTTGCAGAACAAGTTGAAGATAAGAAAGCAAGATATAATATGACGGAAAGATTAGAAGAGATAGAAAACGAAAAAGTGGAATTTGACGAAACAGCAGATATTGAATATGAAGGTGATGATGATCTAGCCACCGAACTGTAGGGAGGGGGTATAGATGAATGATTTTGGCGAAATTGTTATGCGAGATGGAATACCAATTGAAAAAGGTATAGTTCTCACAAAAGAATATTTAGATAATAATTAGGAATTGTTTACTAAATATTTAAATTTTTGGATTAAATATCCAGACTTATTTTTAGACGCAATCTAGGACTCAACTGATGCAATTAATTTTCATTTAAAGCCCTTCCAACGTATTGCTTTGCGTGCAAGTATGCGTTACAGATATCATTTTTGGACAGCGACACGTGCAACATCCAAGTCGTTTACAGCGTATCTTAGTGCGCTAGTTCGTGCCGTATTGCTACCAAACTCAACCCTAATGATTGTATCTGATACAAAGGGTACAGTTATTAAGATTGCAGAAGCAAAGTTTGAAGAAATTTTTCGCCATTGGCCCTTACTTCGTAATGAATTAAAAACAAGAGCAGATGATGGTAAAACAGGTATTAAATCTAGTTCTAACTATTATGAGATTTATTTAAAGAATGGAAGCATGATTAGTGTTATTTCTAAAGATACTTCTCGTGGTCTTCGTGCTACTGGAGCGGTCCTGGAAGAGTGCGCTCTAATTGATGAAGTGCCATTCAACGAAGTTATTTGGCCGCAAATGAACATTCCAAGAGTTGAAGTTGATGGAACTAGAAATCCTGATGAGCCTGCGGCGTCTCAGACTTTTATTACCACTGCGGCAGAACGTACTGTATTTATGTATTAGAAATTAATTGAAATTACTGTTAATGCTGTATTGCGCCCGAAAGAATATTTTAGCTGGGGTCTATCATATGAGGTACCCCTACATTATGGGCTTTTAAGTAAAGAGACCCTAATGGACTAGCGTTATTCTAATACCGTTAGTGAAGATTCATTCGCGCGCGAATCATTATCAATTTGGTCTGGTAACTCAAAAGATGCGTGGTTAGATTCAAAACGTTTAAATCGACATCGTTCTTTACTTAAATGTGAAAGACAGGCAATTACATTACCACCCGGCGCATTTTATTTAATTGGATGCGACGTTGGCCGTTATAGCGCGAATACTGCTATTATGGTAATTAAGGTATTGCCTGGGGACCAGCGTTTTAGGAAAAATGTAGTCTATACAGAAGTTATTAATGGTGCCAACTATATCACAGAATAGGCACCACGATTAAAGAAATTAATTTAGCTGTATAATCCGCGTGAAATTGTTATTGACGGTAATGGGCCTGGTATTGGATTAATGGATGCTATGGTTCTTCCTTCAACCGATGCGAAGACTGGCGAATCTTTTCCAGCATATTATACATTTAATGATGAAAATCATTTGCCGCCAGAATTACGTGAGGAAGAAAGTGAACCGGTTGAAAAATATAACGCTATTATATATGATATAAAAGCAGGCGCATCAAATGAAGATGCAATTAATTCTGCATTTGTATCATCTATAAATAATGGTTCTACCTCATTTTTAGCACATGAGCGCGTGGTTAAAGATAAATTAATGAAAACAAAAAAAGGACAAAAAATGACATCTTATGATAGGCGTAAGTTTTTACTTCCGTATGAAATGACATCTCGATTGATGGATGAACTTAACAACTTGCGGCTTAAGGCTACGGGTGTAGAAAATAAATATAAAGTTGAACGAATCTCAAAAACTCTTGAAAAAGATAGATTCTCTGCTTTAGAGTATGCGCTTTATAGAATAAAATATTATGAAGACAAAGAAATTTTAAAGAAACGAAGAAAAAAGGTAATTTAGTATGCTTTCTTCAGTCCTAAAAATAGGGGGTGAGAATTTTGGAAAATCAGAATAAAAATAGATTTCAAAATTTTTAGTCTATGGCTAAAAGATATTAGATTACACACGTGCCAATGGACAGCCGCCAATATATTGGACGCTGGGGCAACTTTAGAGGAAATAGTGTTGCTAGACGAGAATTTACTGTTGAAGAAATAGAAGAAATTATTCGTTCTGGAAGTGTTGAAGAATTAAGAGAATTATCTAGATATTTCTATAGAACAAATAGTTTATATCGTATGAATATAGATATTCTTGCAAGTCTTCCTCTATATTATACCATGGTCACCCCTATTTTCGAGAATGGTAAAGGTTCTTAGACACAAATTATTAAAGCATTTTATAATGCTTGTATGTTTGTGGAAAAACTTGATGTAAGAAACACATTATTTAGAATTACTAAAGAATGGCTTAAATAGGGGTTATATTGCGGTATTCTTCAAGAAAAGGATGGAAAAGTGGTATTAGTAGATTTACCTATCAGTCATACACGAACTCGTTTTAAAGATTTTAATAATTTAAATGTATTGGAATTTAATCTTACATATTTTAATTTTAAATATTCTGACGAAACAGAGCGTGAATAGGCGGTTCTTACTTTTCCAGAAATTGTGCAGAAAGCATGGCGCGATTGGAAAAAGGGTAGAATGGAAGATTCGTGGATTATGATTCCTGCGGCAAGTGGCGGTGTTAGCTTTTGTTTTGCTGAAGATCAATCTCCAATCCTTATTGCAGCTTTACCATCATTGGTTCATTTAAAAGATGCTGAAGGACGTGAAGAGCGGCGTGATGAAAATGAATTATATAAATTATTAATTCAACAAATGCCAATTGATAGTAATGGTGAATTAGTATTTGAATTAGAAGAAATTGAACAAATTCATGCAGGAGTGGCAGAAATGTTGCAGTAGCTTGATACAGTTGATGTATTAACTACAGTAGGCGAAGCCAGATTAGAAAATTTATAGGATTCTTCTGCTGCGACTCAATCTGCTAATCGTATTGAAAAATATGATAAGTAGGCTTGGGATAATCTTGGCCGTAGTTCATTATTATTTAATGCAAACAATAGTTCATCACTAGCTTATGCAATTAAAAAAGACGAAAGTCTAATGAAGGGATATTTAACCGCATATGATACTTGGATTAGATTCTTAATTAATCAAAGATTTGCAAGAACAGGCCTTACATTTGACTTTGAAATTTTGCCTATTACTATTTTTAATCAAAAAGAATATCATGCAGATGCATTATCCGGTGCTCAATTTGGATATTCTAAAATGAAGGCGGGAGTAGCTTTAGGAATAAAACAAATTAATCAATTAAGTTTAATTACATTTGAAAATGAATTTTTAAAGATGCATGAAAAAATGATTCCTCTTATGTCATCATATACACAAGGTGGAAATGAAAAAAATAATTCTACAAAAGAAAAAAGTAGTAATAGTGGCGGCGGAAAAAACATAACTAATACAGGAGGTCGTCCAGAGCTTCCCGATGAAGAAAAATCAGAAAAAACCCGCGCGAATATTGATTCAATGGGTTAAGGAGGCATATGTATGAGTAAAAGAACAATTCCAGTTTACTTTGATAATGCAATTATCATGTCTCCCGTAGAACAAATAGCAGAGGGAAGTGGCTTAAACCGTTTAAGAGTTGGGGTATTTACAAAATACGGCAATCGCAATGGTTCCTATATTACTGATGCTGTTGCAGAACGTTTAATTGAAAGCGCGACAAAGGGAGATACACCAGTCGTTGGATTTTTTGATCCAGAGTCTAAGGGCTGGGCAGGTCATACTGGACCTACATTAGCCAATGGTTATGGTTATGTAGAAAATTTTGAAGGGTGGGAACCTTTCCAAGATAGCGATGGAATTACACGCGATTATGCAGTATTTTCCGTTGTATTATTCACAAGATATTTTGATGAGGCCAATTTTGTAATTGGTCAAAATCAAAGTATGGAATTAGATATTAACTCAATCGAGGGCGATTGGGCTGATATAGATGGTATTGAGTATTTCGTTTATACTCAAGCTGATATTATGGGTTTATGTATTATTGGTAATCATGAACCTTGCTTCTCGGTATCTGCTTTCTTTGAGAAGAAAGATAGCGAGTATGCAACACAATATGAGAAGTTCTCTTCACTTCTAGCTGATGTTAAGGCGCGAGTAGAAGAGGCTGAAAAGAATCTAGAAGGAGGGGAACATCAGATGGAAAATGAACTCAATCCCGAAGTAAACACTGAGACCACTCCTGAGCAGGAACCTGTTCAAGAGCCTGCTAACCAGGAGCCAGAAGCTCCAGCTGATCCTCAAGAGGAACCAGCGGCAGAACCTGCAGCAGAGCCTGCTGCTGAACCTGTCCAAGAACCTGAAGAAAATTCTGAAGGTCAGGAGCCAGAGCAAGAAGAAGAGCAAGAAGAGCCAGAAGATGCGGCCGCAAACGCAGATTTCGAAGCACAGATTGCTGAACTTCAAACTCAATTAAATGAACTAACTACTAATTATGAAAACGCACAAAACCGTATTGCAGAGTTAGAAGCCCAGATTACATCCGCGTCTGAGACTGAAACCGCACTACGTAATGAGATTGCTACTTATGAAGCAGAGCGTTCTCGTCTAGAAGTAGAACAAAGAAATGCACTCGTTGCACGCTATGAGAATGAATTAGATACAGAGTCTCTCGCAGAGGTGCGTGAGCATCTAAATGAATATTCTCTAGAAGCATTAGAGAGCAAATTGGCAATTATGTATGCCAATAAACACATGGCTGGCAGTGCTAACAATGATGTAGTTCCACTACCAGAACCCGTTGTTGATGAATTCGCGTTATTTATGCAAAAATATCGCAAGAACTAAGGAGGAATAAATCATGGGTAAATATGCAAGATTTCCTATTACCAATGTTGTGGGCGATCTAGTTGCACAGCATCGTGATCCCGATGAAAAGCTCTATGCCAGCCTCGAACTAAACCAAGTAGCTTTCCCAAAGACTGGTATGGTTGTTTCTCAGACTCCACTTGGAACTGCTTTTACGAAGGCTGCTCCTTGTGAGAATGGTATGTGGGTCGTAGGCGATAAGGCCGCTGGTGTGATTAATCCACCCGCCAATGCAACCGACGCTCCAATTGGTATTGTTTATACTACAGAAAAAGAATATGATCGTGAACATTATGGTCTACAACGCTTCGGCCGCAAGATCGCTGGGGATTATCCTCGTGTTGGTCTATTCGGCATTGGCGATACAGTAACTACTAACTGCTTACAGTATAGTACTGATAATTTCGCTAACGAAGCAGCATTATTAAATGCTTTAAAGGCAGATTTAACCAAGGCTGCTACTGCTCTATATGTAGTTCCTGGCGTAAATTCTGATTTAGCTGATGCTTCTGCAAAGGCTGTTCCAGAAATCGTTAAGAGCGCTCCACAGAGTGGTATTTATGGCCGTATTACTAAATTCTATACGATTCCTAACGGCGGCATCGGCGTTAAGTATCAGATTATTAGAGTATAATTGGAGGTGCGACTTATGAATAGACTACAAGCTTTAATGAACGGCGTATTCGGTCGTGCCGTTCCTGCGGAATTTTCTGCAGAAGAATACGATTATGAAGCCGCTCTCCGTGATGAATTAGCGAAGCTAATGACTAAGGATGGCGTACACTTCAATCGTCACGTCTTCAATCGTAATAAGGAAGACGTATTTGAACTCTTAGAAGAGAATCTATAGGAAGTTTTACCACAGAACGTAAAGAGTGCTCTCGATATGTTCGTTGAGGTAAAGAATTATGCTCAGGGCACTCGCCCAGAGTTCCGTGTAATTCGCGGAAAGCAACGCGGCAAGCAGTTCGTTACTCGTGCTACCGAATCTGGTAACTATGAGACCTTCCGTCTTGATCGTGACCGTTTTGACGTATATATCCAGGCTATCGGTGGCGCTGGATACGTAGACTTCGAGCGTTATCTCGATGGTCTTGAGTCCATGACCGATATCTACGAAGTAATCCAAGAGGGTATCGTAGATCGTCTATTCGAAATGGTACAGGAATGCTTACTAGCTTCTTGGAATGCTGCTGGTCGTCCAGTACGCAACAAGGTTGCCGCTAATAGCTTCAATCCTGTAGCTATGAAGAAACTCTGCAACACCGTTGCACCATATGGCAGCCCAATCATTTACTGCACTCCTGAGTTTGCAGCTGAAATGGTTAATGCTATTATCTATAACAACACCACCAAGATTTCTGATGTTGATATGCAGGAAGTTCGCGATCGTGGTTACATCGGCAAGTTCCAGGGCGTTCCAGTTGTTGTAATGCCTCAGTCCTTCACCGATGAGAAGAATGAGAAATTACTCTTCAACCCATCTTTCGCATACGTACTACCAGCTGGCAAGGAAAAGATTATCAAGATGGCTTTCGAAGGCTCTCCTTACTTCCGTGAGTGGGATGACCATGAGGGCGATAATCAGTTCACCTTACAGGGCTACGTAAAAGTTGGTGTTGGTCTATTCACTACTCCTAATTATTGGGGTATCTATTACAATAGTGCTCTCGATGATGGTTCTGGCTGGGAAGAATATAACCAGGCTCTAGTTCCTACCTTCGATGATGGTACTGCTAATTCTTAATGAATTGTAAGGGGAGGGAGTAATCCCTCCCCTATTTGGAGTTAAAAGGAGGATTTTATCTATGATTAAAATTACAAATGTGAGCACATCTTTAGTATCATTATATGTGCCAGAAATTAAATTAAATAGGGACCTAGTTCCTGGGCGTACAATTACTGTTACTCCCGAAGAATATGAAGAGTTAACTTTTGATGCCGGTTTTAATGCTCTTGCGCGCGGTCATTATATTAAGATTGAAGGCGTAGAAGAGAATAAGCAGGTTGAAGTTATTAAGAATGTAGTCGATGCAAAGACTATTGAGAAGATGCTATTAAAGGGCGATGTTACTGCTTTTGCTAAGTTCATTCCACACGCTACTGAAGCAGAGAAAGACAGCGCTGTAACATTAGCCGTTGAACATAAAATTACAAATCCGGGTATTAACGCCTTAATTAAGAAATACTGCGATGTGGATGTTATTAATGCTATTAGCATGAAGCATGATGCAGAAGAGAAGTGATGAGATATGGCAACACCCTTCTTAAAGGTTTATGACGCGTTTTTGGCGCGAATCACAGCCGATGAATGGACGTTAGAAGAAGAGTTAGCTATTGTCGAAAGAGACTGGCAAGAGCTTCTTAAAATGGCTATTGCTCGGTTTAAATATCCTCGTATAAGTCTGGATTTTGAAGAATGCGATTGTGATGGACCCGCACATTACTATGCATTTAAAGAAGATTTAACTAATGATGAAATACAAATGCTTGCGCTTTATATGAAGCATGAGTGGATTAAGCGTTGTATTGCTAGTTGGGAAAATATTCGATAGCTGTATGTAGATTCAGACTTTAGTTAGGCAAATCATTTAGATAAATTAAATAAATTATAGACTGAAGTAGCATTAGAGGTTCGAAAGAATGAAGGAGTGTATGATAGATCGCGTGGTCACAGTCCCGCGGAAATATTCAGAAGACTCGCTGGAAAGAACCATCATTGATGAGACTTTCGAAGGGTATAAAAATAAATTAAAGGGTCGTTTATTTGGTTTATTGTGTGAGAGAGAAAAGAATGGGGAATGGGAAAAGTTTCTTGATTCTATCATTTTAGAACTTCGCGGACTCGGCGCAAATTCCATTAACTGGTGGCCGCTGATGGGAAAACTCGGAGTTTTACGTTATCTTTCTTATGAGTATTTTAGAAAAACTATTTTTGAATGCATGAATTTAATTGGTAAATTGGAGATTCCAGATGAATTATCTTGATGTATATTTTTCTAGAATAAATCATGGTGGCGAGACTACTGCTGAACGTATTCGTGATGGTAGTATTCGTTCTTTTGAAAGATGGATAGCAGAGTCTCCTCATACAGTAGAGGATTTGTCGGTTGAGCGAGGGATATATTTTAGCGGGATTTTATTAACACATAAGGATAAAGAATATCAAAAGTTTTTAAAATTACATGTGGCTAATGATATTCCAATTAAAGTTGGAGATATTATGAATTGGCGACAAGATGATGGTTCAGTAGAAAAATGGATTTTACTTTCTGAACATAAGAAAGTTAACGGGCCTTATAAAACTTTTGAAATATTAAAATGTAATTATTTGGTTAAATGGATAGATGCAAATGGACATTTATAGAGTTCATGGTCTTATGTATTAAGTTCTACCGACGATAAAATTAAAGGTAATTTTAGAACTTGGCATAATCTTATTTCTCCTTAGCCGAATAAGTATGCAGAATTAGTTATGCCACGAATTATAATAGATCGTGGCACTAATTTCATTATTGAAGATGAAAGCTGGCAATTAGTTGAATATGATCATACCAGCGTTGATGGTATTATTTATTTATCTGTAACAGAAAATAAAGTTAATTTAATTTATGATGATTTAAAGAATGATATTGCTGATACAGATAAATTAGCAAGATATCGTCTAGATTTACCTCAAGTTGATTAGATATTTAAAGTTGGTGATACAATTAATCCGGTATATACTTTAATGAAAGATGGAAAAATATATGATGGCGCGGTTACCTGGAGTTCTTCTGATAAAAAAATTGTAAAAGTTATCGATGGTCAATTAACTGCAATTTCTGAGGGTACAGTAACAATTACCGCTTCATTAGAGGAATATCCAGAGCTATAGCAATCAATGGAGATTACAATAGGCTCATAGGAACAAGAATTTTCTGCTTACATTAAAGGCAATGATTCTATTAAATTAGATAGATATTGCGATTATGAATTAGTTGGAACCACATCTATAGATGGGGTAGAATATAGATTAGAGACAACTGAATTGGCTATCATTTCAGATATCTCTGATAATAAATGTATAATACATGCTAATAAAAAGAATAAATTAGGTTCTATTACTTTAGTCGCGTCTTATAATGGAACAGATTATACTAAAGAAATATAGATAGTACCATTATGGTGAGGTGAGTTAAATGGCGGATAAAACTCCTACATAGCGCCGCTTTGCTGTATTGGGCGAAAACGTATTTAATGTTGCTAATAAATTAATGTAGAATTAGCGTCTTTGTCGCCTTCTTAAATATCAAGTACGAGATCCTTTTAATAAAGAAAGACCAGATGTGGATGGTGTAGATTTAATGAATAAATAGATTCTCATCATTCCAAAAATATTTGATGATAGCACTGAGAAAATGTCTTATGTAACTGCAATTTTTACAGATTTTGTTACTAATGCTCTTAATCCAGATTTTAAATTAACACGTATTCGTTTTGACATAGCATGCCCTTATGATGAATGGGTGTTAGATGAAAGTTCTTTACGTCCCTATCTTATTATGTAGGAAATTGATACGATGTTTAATTAGGCTAAGATGTCTGGCATTGGAACATTACAGTTTGTACGAGCAGATGCATTAACATTAACACCATGGATTGGTGGCTTTTCAATGCTTTATTCTATTAATGAATTTAACTGATTCTGATACTTTAAAATTTTTAAAAGGAACTCCTGTATTGTTTGAAGATATATGCGCTGTTTATCCAGTTACATTGGGTGAAATAGTAGATGAGGGGTACGACAGGTTTGAATAGTATTTAGGTATTCTTACTATGACAAAGCCCACTACAATACATGATAGTGATTAGGAATTAACTTAGTTAATGTCAAAATTAACTGATTTTTAGTATATATTGATGTTGGCTATGTTAGACAAATAGGTTAATGCTGTATTAAAATAGGCATTGTATTTTTTTACGCACGACGATGCAATTTTTTCATTGGATCCGCCGCAAATTATATTAGGTCCACTCCAAGAAAAACACATTTTAACCGAAGAGAAATTCTATGATTTTTAGAGACTTTTACGTAGGATGTATTTTTTAGAGGTTGAGGGTGAAGAAATTATTATTTATGAAGATGATTCACCCGCGGTACGGCGTTTAAAAGAGCAAATGCGTGCAAATCGTGAGAAAGTTAGAAGAGCTAAAGCTAGGCAAAATAAAAAAGATGGCTCAGATTTAAAACTTTCAGATTTAATTGGTAGTATGACTATCAATGATTGTGGCCTAAATATAGTAAATATTTGGGGTGTGACATATTATGCTTTTCATGACCAACTAAAGCGGATGGGATGGCGTGATTAGTTTAATATAAATTAGAAGGCTGCTCTTGCGGGAGCAAAACTTAAAAAATCAGAACTTAAGCATTGGATGCGGTCCATTGCGAGTTCAGACAAGTGAAAAATCAAAGGAGGTAAACTCACATGGCTGTAAATATTTTTGATAAATATGGCATTAAAGAGGTTGCTAATGTTTATTTTGAAGCATTAGATAGCGATGCAAAAGCTGGCGTTTATGCTGGTGATATCGTTCTATTCCTCGATACTTTAAAGGTTTCCACCATTGAAACCACTGCTGAAAATACCGCTGCACAGGGCGGCTGGGGCAATCCTAAACTAATCCAGTGGGACTATGGTAAGGAAATTAATATTACTCTAGAAGATGCTCTAATGTCTCTAGAGTCCTTACGTTTCATGCTTGGCGGTGCTATTAAGCAGAGCAAAGCAACTGAAAAGGTATTAGTTCGTTACAACGAAGAAGTCGTTTGTATCGCGGGCGGCGTAGTTCCAAAGCCAAAGGATCATATTACTGGTAGAATCTTAACTCCAAAGCCAAGTACCACTCATCCTGTTAAGTTAATCAATTTAACTACTGGTGCTCGTACTCAGCTAACTAGTGGTGAATTCACCGGTAATAAGAAGATTAACTTCAAGAATCCAGCTATGCTCGGTGACGACGAAGTAGCTACCGCTGAAGGCGACCACATTCGTATTTTCTGGGAAGAAGAAGTAGGCGCAGAAGGTACTGATGCTGCTAATGCAGTTGAAGTTACTATCTCTCCTGATACCTTCCCTGGAACCTATCGTGTTGTTGGCGATACCTTTATGCGTTCTGAGAAGACTGGTAAGGATGAACCATTCCAGTTTGTTATCAATAAGGCAAAGGTACAGAGCAACGTTACTATCACTCTACAAGCAGAAGGCGATCCTTCTACTTTCGAGATGACTCTAAACGTACTACGCTCTACTAATGAGAAGGGCGAAAACGAAATGATGAAACTCATTCGTTATAGCTTTGAATCCGATGAAGAATCCGAAGAGGATGATGACATTGGTTCTCTTGGTACTGCTAGCTCTGCTTCTGGTGGCGCAACCGGTACTCCATAATTGAATTAAATGGAATAAATGCCTAGGGGCTTGTATGCCCCTAGGCTTTTTCTATTAAGGTGGTGAGCCTAAATGATTGACCAATATTTTGGACATAAAGAGCTATATGAAGTGGCTCTTAAAGCAAAAGTTCCTATGAAATTTGGCAATCGTTATATTGAAGAGGGCGAACCTGTTCTCTATTTTGAAAATGTAAATATGTCTACTTTAACTGAGCGTAATTCTGCAATATTTGCGCGTGGTGGGTGGGCAAATTAGCCTAGAGTTACTTGGGAGGACAGGTCTGAAGTGGTCTTTTAGATGACAGAAGGTGTTATGTCCTCTGTGGGTATGGGCATTCTTTTAAGTGCAAATGTTACTAGTCCAGAATAGGAGTAGCCTATTGCTGTTAATAAGCGTGAAGGCCCATATGAAATTATTGAATTAACAATTGACAATAAAAAGGAACAAGGATTTTATATTTAGCATAAACCTATTATGTATCCGAAGAAAAAAGTGTTTATTATGGAGTATAGTAGAAAGGCTGCTTAGCAAAAGGTTTATGGTAAATTAATTGAAAGAGATACACCATTTGGAATAAAATATTTTATTAGTGTGTATCAAGATAAGGATTTGACAATTCCTGTGGATATTAATAAAGAGTATGTAGTAGATTATTACTATGAGTATGGAGATGAAGCGTTAATCTATACAATATAGAAAGAGCGTTTCAATGGATTATTCACTTTAGAAGCAAAATTTTATTCTAAGGATGAAAATGAGGGCATAAATTATACAAACATATTATATATGCCTAAAGTTAGAGTAGTAAGTAATATAAACTTACGCTTGGGAGAAAGGGCAGACCCAACAGTATCCACGTTTAATATAATAGGACTCCCGGAAAACGTGGGGTCAAGCAAGGATTTAATAGTTGAGATGACAAGATTAAGTTAGGATATAGATACTGACGTTTAAGCCACTTTCTGAGGAAAGTGGCTCTTTTTTTATTTGTTTAAAAGGAGTTGAGGATTATGGCAACTGAAATTAAACTTCCAGTACGACTAGAAGTATTGTAGGAATCTATTGCTGCAATTAAATAGATTCTTGATAAATTAAAACCAGAGTCTAGCAGTTGGAAAGAATTATAGGGTATTTTAAGAAACATGGAAAAAGCCGCTTAGAATTTATAGGTAACCATGTCAAAGCCGTTTGATTCACAAAATCAATTTAAAACTGCAGAAAAGAGTGTTGAAAAACTTGATGACGCATTATCAAAGGCTAAAATTACCTTAAGCAGTATTAAGTTTTCTGATATAAAACTAGATGCGAATTAGCTATCTATTTTAAAGAATTTTCAAGATCAATTAAAAGATATCGAGGGCGAGGTTACTAGATTTAAGTCTACATTAAAAGAAGAATTAAAAACTAGTGATCTTTGGGCCGATATAGAATAGATAGATCCAAGTGCGGTTACACACTCCTTTGATTAGATTATAAAGACGGTTGAATCTAGGGTTGGCACGTTAAAGCGTACTATGGAAAAATCAAAGAAAGAATTAGATGATTTTTAGAATTAGCAATCGCGTGCTGATATTACTGCAAAATTTTTCGGTGCAGGAGCAGAGAAGGCTCTAACTAAGCAAGGATTAGGAGAAGATATATTTAATAGATTTTTTACTAGTACTGGTGGTTTTAAAGCAAAATAGAAAGGGCCATTTTATGATTGGATAAAAGAAAATTTAATGATAGATAGCGCTCAATTAGATTCTCTCGTTGGCTTATCTGTTAATTAGTTAAAAGAAAAATTAAAAGAATTAGATTTTGAAAAAATATTAAAAAGTGCAAGTGCATTATAGGAGACAGGGGCCACAAAAGCAAATAAAGCTACAGCGGATACAGCAGCTTATGAATAGGCTCGAAAAGTACTGGAAGCACTTGCTATAGAAATGGGTAAAGTAGATGAAAAAGCATCGTCACTTTAGCCAAGAACTCAACAAATTACAAACGCACTTAATTCATATAAAGAGTCAGTGGCTAACTCTACTCGGGCAGAACTATAGAGTGTTGCTAGTAAATCTGAATTATAGAATCAACTATAGCAATTAAGTCGTACTTTAAGTTAGGCAAACGCGAATTTCTTAAAAACCCAAAGAGTGATGCAGTCATTTAATTAGATGAAAATGGCTGTAGTTAATTTTATGGGATTTAATTAGGTTTTAAATCTTACTAGACAGGCAGTTAAGAATGCATTAACGCATATTAAAGAATTAGATACTGTAATGAATAAGATCTCCATTGTTACGGATATGAGTACTGGAGAATTATGGAATTAGGTTGATGCTTATAGTAAAATGGCGCAATCATATGGTGTGTCTATTAAGGGAGCTTATGAAGTTTCATAGATTTACTATCAACAAGGTTTAAAGACTGCAGATGTTCTAACCTTAACGAATGAAACATTAAAATTAGCAAAAGTTTCTGGTCTAGATTATGCTAATGCAACAGACTACATGACTACCGCATTACGTGGTTTTAAGATGGAAATGTCTGAAGCGTCTACAGTTGTTGATGTTTATACCGCATTGGCTGCGAGTACGGCTGTTTCTTCGGAAGAATTAGCAGTCGCTATGTCTAAAACTGCTTCTTCTATGGGATCTGTTGGTTCAACATTCTAGGAAACGTCCGCTATGATTGGCACAATGGTTGCAGTTACTCGTGAATCTGCAACAAACATTGGTTCTGCTTTAAAGTCAATTGCTGCTCGTTATGGTGAAATGAAAAAAGCTCCAGAGGCATTAATAGATGAAGATGGAGAACTATTAGCCTATAATAAGGTTGATGCTGCATTACAATCTGTTGGCATTTCATTAAAAGATACTGATGGACAATTCCGTGAATTTACTGATGTTGTTGTTGAATTAGGTGAAAAATGGGATTAGTTAGAATCTACACAATAGCGTTATATTGCTACTTAGTTTGCTGGTAATAGACAACAATCGCGTTTTTTGGCATTAGTAAGTAACGTTGATTTATTAAAATCTAATATTGATGTAGCTGAAAATAGCGAAGACACTGGTACATTATAGGCTTTAAAAGCATTAGACTCTATTGAGTCTAAATTAGAACAAGTAAAAGTTGCCTATTAGCAATTTTATACTACTATTGGCGTTGAGAGTGTCTGGAAGGGCGCTTTAGACGGATTAAAAAATTATATTAATATGCTTAATAGTTTACCAAAATTATTTGGTAAAATTCCTGTTGGCGCGATTGCTATGATTATGAATCTTGTAGAATTGATTCGTAATATAGGAACAAGAGCTATTGAGGGTATTGCTAATATTTGGAATCACGTATTACCAACTGATGAAATAGCCACGAAAATGGCGGATGCTGGTGAAAAGAATGCCTAGGCTTATGTTGATGCATTAAAGCAGGTTTTAATTGATAGTAAAATTGGTGAACAAATTCCTTAGGATATGGCTAAGGAGGCTAAAAAATCTTCTGAAGATAAAAACAAGCCCGCGGCTAAAACAGAAACTATAGAAACTACTGCAAAACCAGCAGAAGAAACCGCAAAAGAAGCAGTCACTGCTATCTAGGCTGGCGTTCAAGTCAGTAATGAACTAGCTGGTGCAACACAAGCAGTCGCGGACGGTTTCAAATAGGGGGCCGATGCTACTGAAAGAATAAAGGAAAATCTCGCCGCAGCAACAGAAGCCGCGCAATTCCAGAAAAATGCAACAGGAATTGATTTAAATCCTGAGGAAATTAGTGAAAAGTTTGTAGCGTTACGTGAAAAATTAAATAATTTAGGATTAAAAGAAACTTTAGAATCAGAGGTTACAAAAATTGACTTTAGTTCTAATGATGCTCCAGCATAGATTGATAAATTTTGTAATACTTTAATTAATAAATCTGGAGATAATAAAGCTGAAGTCACCGCGGCATTTAAGGAACTTGGCTTAATTGGAATTGGTGAGGCAACCGCATAGGGAATTGCTAGTGGTACCGGTAGTGCTGTAAATGCAGCAACAGCCTTGGGTAAAGCAACATTACAAGCTCTTTAGATAGCGATTAATGCGCACTCTCCATCTCCTACGGTTATTGCTTTATTTAAAAATGGTGTTGGCGATGCAATTGAAATTGGCTTAGAATCGTCTATAGATAGTGTAAAAGCCGCAGCCATGAAACTGGGCTTAACAATTCCAGAACAATTAAAACAAGCAATGGAATCATAGGAAAAGATTAATTTAAGTGATTTCTTTGAAGCTGGTGAAGCGTAGTCAATGGTTAACTAGACAGCTTTACTTGAGCGTTCAAGATTAAATAAACTTATAAATGATTTAGAGCATAAATCGATTGATGCTGCATTTTTCCCGCAGAAGTTCTCCGGAGAAAATACAAAGTCAATTGAACAACAAATAGATTAGATAAAAACATTACGAGATAAGGCTGCTGCGGTTACCGGACGTATTCCATTTATACAATATGAAGGAATCCCCACTGATTATATGGTTGCTTCTCATAATTTTAGTCCTGATAATCTTGAAGCTATGGCGGGATGGGGTGCGATACCAAGCCCATCTATAGCAGTAAAGGCGATGTTTGATCGTATTTGGACCGAATTTGCAGATGCTACACTCTTTTTTGGCCGTAATATTATCGACCCACGAAATGAATTAAGTCGATCTTATACTGGAGATGCCTATACTCCAAGCTTAGGAAATGTAGATAATCCGACTTTAGAGCAAGCTAGAAAAGAATTAGATAGTCAGCCAGAAACAGTATTAGATCGCGGTGATATAACTGCATTTATTCGAGACGCCACGCATTTGTATAGTTTAACTCAAATGAGTGAACAACTAGCATTACGAGCATAGATGCCATTTAATGGTCAGCATAGACAAACTCCATCTAGAAATATTGAAGTTACTGATACAATGGAAAAATCTATTACTGATATGCTTTAGTATTATATCCGAAAAGGTGGATTCGCGGATGATTCTACTTATAGACTTAATATTCCTAAATCTGAAGCAGAAATGAGCGGATATGATGCCTTAGGTACGGCAATGTATCAAACCGCCGATTAGATGCGTAAACTAATGGCAGATGGAATAAAAATGTCTGCTAAAGAACAAGATATATTAATGCGTGAAAACTTATATAAGAGTTTTCGTGATAAGGCAAATATTGAAGTTGGTACACAGTTTAAAGATCGCAATTCTGATTTTATTATTGAAGACGCATTAAATTTTATAGAATTCTTGCGGAAAAATCCTGGTTCAGATATGCTTGAATCTAAGCCAATTGGCAATGTAAAATTTGATCAATTAGCTGGTGCATTGTTGCCGGATTATACCTCTCCTCAGGCGTTAAAGGCAGCACTAAATGCTGGATTAGATCCAAAAAGAACTTTATTATTCCGTAACACTGCGGAGCCTAATGCAATTGATAGCCGATCTTCTATGTATCAGTATATGATGCATAATATGCCTGGTGTTGCCTTTAGTGAAAAAGGTGATTTAGTCACAGATTAGCTAAAACAATTTGATTCTGGTGATATTCTTTCTGCATTGGCGCCATTTAATTAGATTAAAGCAGAAATTCCTCAAGCAATGGCAGAATTAGCAGAACAAGTTTCACAAGAAGGAATTGGCTAGGTTTTAATTAATTCATTAATGGCTTCGCTTTCGAATGTAGATTATAATTCTACTGATGCGGTGCCATAGATAGAAAATATTTTAAGATTTTTTGCGGTTTAGTTTAATAGAACTACTGATACTTTTTCGGGTTTTGGTACTGCTGGTATTAGGGTTGCTGAATAGTTAACTTCTGCTATAGCACTAAGTTTAAATTCAGAACTTCCTAATTTAATGAAGAATAGTGATTCATTAATGGATTCTATAATTGGTCCATTAACAAAAAATATTGATATTTCTTCAACTGATTATACTAAAGAAACATTTGCAAAGAGACTATACTCTACTCCTATTGATGATATGGAAACTCTACCATATATTGAAGAATAGATTGCGCAACTCTAGACTACAGATTTGGGTAGAGAATTATAGGACAGTTTATCAAATACACTTAGCAAATTTGATTTTACTTAGGATAACATGGGCGGATGGTTAAATAGTGTTTTAGATCAATTTGCCGACCAGTTAGAAGTTAATGCGTAGAGTATGGGCTTAGAAGAAATGGGCTTCAATACTGCTCGTTAGATTGTTGCGGGTTTATCTTTAGGATTGTCTGCTAATATTGCCGAAGCTGTATAGAGCGGAAATGCAGCAGGTCAAGCTGTTATTGCTGCAATAAACACTGGTGCGGGTGTTGCTTCTCCTTCTGTATATGCAATGTTATCTGGACAAAATATTATTGCCGGATTAGTTTAGGGTATGTCAGAACATCTATCTGAAGCCATGTAGAGCGGTTCAGAGGCCGGTAAAGCGGTTGTAGAAAGTCTAGAAAAAAGCTTAAAGATGGATGAAGGCGTCTTTGAAGAATTAAAAGCCAGTATAATAAAAGGGTTAGAATCTCTAGATGACGCTACTGTAGCACCAAATATAAAAGAAAAATTGGTACAGTAGATTCAAGGTCAAACTTGGCAAGATTTTAAATCTGGAAATGCCAATGCAATGTTCTATGAAGCTGCGATTTAGCGCTAGCGTGGCATGGAAGATTTAATTGATTTTGGAAAAGGACAAAGTCGTGTTCTTGCATTGGCAGAAGGAGAGCGTAATCCTAGTAAAGAAAAATATATTAAATCTTTAACTTATGATAAGTATTTAGAAGCTTAGACAAAAGATGATTTAAGTCCTCGTGCACAAAATCTAATTAATGCAATTCGTAGACAGCCAGAATCTAAAGATAAAGATGGGTGGAGTTTACCGTCTAAATCTAATATTTAGACTGATGTAGCTTTAGGTGATAGAAAAGATTATCCATTACAAGATCCTTCGGCCTATGTACGAGAGGAAGCACGCCGTGCTAAAATGGAAGACATTTTAGATGAAAGACGTAGAAATGCATTGGCTAGAGAAGATCGTGAAGAAAAAACGAGGGAAGCATAGGCTCAAGAAGAGGCAAAGGCAAGAGAAGCCGCGCGAATTGCTGCTGAAAAGCAACAGCAAGAAAAAGAAGAGTCTGCATCAGTTACTTCTGATAAATATGCTAGATTAACTCCAGAATATATTGCTTAGGCTTCTAAAGAAGAATTAGATGAACTTGAATAGCTATCTGATTAGAGAAGATTAGAGAAATCAAATATTCCTACTAATAAAGAAGATGCAATGGCCTTATATAATAGTCTTAAGACTCTTAAAAGTCATTCGGAGTTTGATGCAGCTGCGAGACGTTTTTATGGTGGATGGGAGTTTGATACTTAGGCAAATCTTATTTAGAAACCAGCCTATCGTGTATCTAGTGATAATATTGCAGCAAATAACGAAAGATTTGAGATTTCAAGATTAATTGAAGCTAGAAGGCAGCAGTTAGAGGATGAATCAATTTAGTTGAAAGTTTAGGCTGATACAGAAGGTTCTAAAGAGGAAGGAACTAAAGCTGGAGAAAGTTTTAAAGAAGGTGCGGAATCTGTTGAATCTACATAGGATGCAACAACTTTAGAGCAAACAGTATAGGATGCTGTAAAGCCAGTAGAGGTAACTACTGAAGAATAGATTAGTATGATGAAAGAGTCTATGACTTCTTCTTATGAGAATCCGGAATAGTGGCAATCTCTTATTGCTAATAAAACTAATGAAGAATTATAGCAGTGGTCGTAGAATCTTGCTCATACTGGCACGATAGATACTGATACGGCTTTAGAGGCTCTTAGATAGTTACGTACAGAAGCGTAGGAAGCATTAAAATTAAAGGCTAGTGTTGATACTGAATCTGCCCAAGCGGCTGGTGAATAGGCAACTAAAGTAGCTGAAGAAGCAGCAAAACCCGTGGAATTAAAGGCGGCTGCACCCGGTGCTGGTCCTGGTGCTGGTCCTGGCGGTGGTCCTCCTACTGCACCCGGTGCTGGTCCTGGCCCTGGAGGTGGTCCTCCTATTGCATCTGGCGGTGCTGGTCCTGGTGGACCTCCTGGTGGACCGCCAAACAATACTGAAACTGCGGCTGCTGTATTACCATTATTAACAAATAGTAAATATAATGTATATAACACTGCTAATGAAGAATTTAAACCAGAAACTAGAGAAAGTATTGAATAGCTAATAAATGAAGTTGGCAAAGTTAATCCTGCAGTTACGGCAGCAAAAGAATCATTATTACAATTATATGATACAAAACCGCCAGCTGAATTTGTTGATGCTTGGAATAAGTTAACTGGTGCTGGAGAAGTTCAAGTAGGAAATGAACGTAATGATAATGCAGATCTTTATTTACAACAAATATATGATTAGGTACATGGTTCTAAAGATGGAACTTAGATTCCTGTAGAACCTGTTATTAGTAATCCTGAAAATATTAGTGAATAGATAACTAATGCAGTTTAGGAAACAAAACCAGAAGTTTAGATAAGTTTAGAAGAAGCCAAAGCTTAGTTAGATGAATTAAAGTCCGCTTATACCTTTAATAAAGATATGGGACAATATATCCCTAATGATCCAACTTCTGAAAAATATGGAATGGCATTAAGTACTGATGAATATAATGCTCAACTTCAATCAATTTAGGGAGTTATTGATAGCTTACAACAGAAGAAGCAGGCTGCGGCAGAGAGTTCATCTGAATATAAGATGGGAGCTCTTGAAGAAGATGCTGCGGAAGAATAGACCCAAGGTAAGATTCAATAGACTATTTCTAAATTATAGGAAAAGGCTTAGGCTTTAAAGGGCTCCGGTCAGTCTATTTCTTCTTTTGGTAGTGCGCTATCTACAATTACAAGTGTACTTGATAAGTCTTCTGCAGGAGGCCGTATATTTTCCGGAGTTATGACTTCTGTTGCTGGTGCGATTAAAGTTGTTGGTGCTTTAATGACAAAAAATCCTTGGATGGCACTTGCGACTGGTATTGTTACAATTATTAATGGTATTTCATTAGCTATTGAAGATGACGCGGAAAGACTTGAAAGGTTAACTAAAGAAGCCGAAGAAGCTGGTAATAAGGCCAAGGAATTAAAAGCTAATTATAATATTCTTGATAAAGGTAAAAAGAAATTAGAAGATTTAGAAAAGAAGCGTTATGATAGTGCAGAAGCTGCAGAGGAATATTAGTCTGCGGTTGACGAATTAGCGGAAAAATTCCCCTCTTTAATTACTGGTTTTGATGAAGCAGGTAATGCTATAATTGAAACCGCGAGTATGGAAGATGCCTTAGCCTCTGCGCGCGATAAGAGTGCAGCAGCGACATATGCTGCGTTGAAGGCTGAATAGGCTAAACTTCAAGAAGAAACTAAAGCTAAATTAAAGGATGCAAAAACATAGGTAAATGAATTACCATCTTCATATGCACAATTAAGAGGTGTTCAAGACGCAGGAAGCACTGCTGTATATGATTATTTAATTAGCAATAGTAAGCGTGAAGACGGTACTTAGAGAAAAGATAATATCATAAATACTCTTGAACGTATGTCCATAGGTGAATTTAATCCAACACTGTATGCTGGCGGAATGGGATTTACTGCCGAAGGATATTTAAATGCGTTAGGCGCTGCTGCAAAATTTTATAATAGTAATCCCGATTTATTAAAATTTGATTCTGATGTTGAAGAAAGCTAGTAGGAGTCTTTTAAATAGTTATTAGCTGATTTAAATAATGCTTGGGTTGAAGATGAAGATGGATAGATTACTTTAGATCATAAAGAAGCACTTAAAGCATTAGAAAATAATAATAGTTATGAGGCATCTTAGTTAATTAAAGCATTACAATTATCAACTGCAGATACTACAGATTATACTAATATTTTATAGTCATAGGCTGATGAATTAAATGCTGCATTAGACAGTGGAGATATGTCTAAGATTAGTGCGGCATATAATAATTTAAAAGAAACAGTTGTTGCAATTTAGCATACTGCGGCGGGAGATACTGATCTTACAGACTTTGCCGCAAACTTTCTTACTTCATTTGATGACATTTCTACTGCGGTTAGGGATTATGAAGAAAAAATTGAACAAGAAGCAAGAAATAGTAAAGAATTAATTAATGCTTATTTTAGAACTACTTATAAAGATAGTGAATTTATTCAAGATAAAAGTGGTTTATTAGATATTATTGGAAGTTCTTTTGATGCTAAATATTAGGATGCATATAAAAAAGCAAAAGAAAAAGGCGAATCATACAGTCAAGATGACTTTGTATCTCAGTATTTTGCGGACATGGAAACTGCGGCAACTTACGCAGAAACGTTCTGGCTTAACCTTTCTACTATGGGTTCATCTGTAGTAGATTAGTTTTAGTCTATGATTAAAGATTCTTCCAAATATCGTAAGGAAATGTTTGCATAGAAATTTGGTAAAATTGATGGTTTTGATAAGATTGAGCAATATATAATAGAAAAAGCTGATGAAAGAATTAAAAATATTAATGATAATTTAATTGAATATTTTAAATAGTCTGATAAGAATAGAAAAAACATCTCTTCTGATAATATTTTATAGTTTACTGCGAATCGTGTTGCGGCTGAAGGTCGTAAAGAAAATGTTCAAACTTATGCGGAAGCACAACTTCTTAAAGATATATATTCATAGAGCGAAGATTTAATTAGTAAAGGTTATATTGAAGAATATACTCAATATTCTGACGCGGCGTATAATTTATTTGATTAGATGTTAGGTTTACCAGCGCAGGCATACAGCTTAATGTTTGATTATTACGGTAAATATGGAATGAAATCTAAATCAGATATTAATAGTATGATTGATGCTATTAAAGGAGATACAAATATAGAAAATGATGCATTAATTCCTTTATTAGAACTTATCCGTGATAATATGCGTGATAATGTTGCTCTTGCGATGGAAGCTTATAGGGATACGCTAGCAGAAGAGTGGAAAGATAAGAGTAAATTATTTAAGAGTTTAACTTCTGGTATTGATATAGGTGACATTGATACTATAATTGCTGAAGCTAAGGGTATGGGCATCGAAGATATCGGTGTTGATGATTTTGTTGCCAGCGGCGATAAATTAGTTTTAGATGCAGATAAGGCTTTAGAATATTATAAAAAATATTTTGAAAAATAGACGGATAAAATTAATGAATTTAGAGATAAAATAGATGTCGATTATAATGGCAATAAATTAAAGACGGATGAAAACGGTCAATTAGATTTAGATTGGATAGATGACGCAGATGAATTAACATAGCAACAATATGATTATTTTGAAACTACACTTGGCGTAAAAGATCTTTAGACTTTCTATACTAAAAATGAAAAAACTGGCAAATATAAATGGACCGGTAGTAAACACGCGGACTTTTTAAAAAATGTTCAAGAAGCTTGGGATACTCGTCATGAAGTTTTAGGTTTATTATATAAATCAATTGAACAAGAAGAAATTGAAATTGTCAAAGATATATAGTGGAAACAAGGAGATTATTCTTCATTAAAAGATTATATCGGTGATAAATCTATACTTGATATAATGAAGATGAGTAATAAAAATATTAGTAATGACTATAAAAAATCTCCAGATGTTAAAAATGCGGTTGACCGAGCTCGTAAAGCCACTTAGAATCTTATTAATGATTTAATATCAAAGCCACTTAGTGAAATTGATTTTTCTGAGTATCAAGATCTTCCCGCTGAAATTTTAACAGAAATTAAACAATTAGGTCATAATGGTGTTTATGCTTTTGTTAAAAAATATACCGAATACTTAGGACTTGGCGTTGATGCTACAAATGATTTAATACTTGAGGCTTATAATAAAAAGAATGAAAAAACTTCTAATAGTTTAATAAAAGATTTGTCATTCTTTGATTTTAATACTGTTGAATTAACTGCCGAATAGTTAAAGAATTTAGCAAATACATTTGATGTTGATTTTGGACAATTGTTGAGTGTATTTGGCGGTAGTTTTGATGCGATCACCGGTAAAGCAAAAGTAGATATTGCCACGCTCATGTCAATGGGTATTGATTTGACCAGCGTCGATGGATTTATGGAAACCGTTTAGGAATCCATTAATAATCTATTTAAAAATTTAGCAACTTATATATCAAATGCTATTAAAGGTAACTTAAGTGCAGAAAATGCAAAAGAACTATAGAATTTTGCTACAGAACGTGGCTTGGGTAAATTAAACTTTATATAGACTGCTGATGGGTTGAAATTAGCAAATGATGAGGCCATTAGATTGGTTAAATCATTGCAACAGGTTAATTCATTATAGGGTTAGGTTGTTTTTAAAGAATTGGCAGAAAATTTAATTAAAACAGACGATAGATTTAAATCTGTTGAATCAACTGCTGGTTATATTAAAAAAATCAAAGATGAAATGAATGACTTGAATAAAGAATCCGATTAGTTTATAATAGCACAAGAAGAATATGCAAAATTACTTAAAGAAGAATAGCCGCATATTGAAGCATTTGATAAAGTAAATGGTAATGCTCATTTATATAATAGAAATTGGATTAATAACGCTGATGGTACATACTCAACTATTTTAGGTACCGAATATACAGATTGGGAAATTGGTGAATAGGAAGCTCATATTCTGATGACACCTATTCCAGAATGGGCGGAAATCGAAGATGATATTCTTCCAATGGAAGAACTTGATAGTTATATTGATGCATTAATGGAAAAGAATCCTATTGATGTTAATGCATTATTAGAGTTAGATGCAAAAGGTTTAGAATTGAATGGTAAACATCTTTCTAATATGATTATTGATATTAAAGATGCTACTGAAACCTCTGCAGATGAATTTCATAATGAAGCAATAGAACTGCATGAATGGAGTAATGCATGGGAATCGATTCGTTAGGGCGTTGAAGTACCAGACAATAGTGAACGTTTAGCCGCGCTAGAGGAAGAATTGTCTCTTGCTCAATAGATTCAAGCAATTCGCGGAACAAGAGAAGATAGCACGTTTAAATTCATGGAATAGAATATTCCAGCTGGTCAAAATAATCCATTAAATTACTGGGAAAATTGGCGTAAAGCATATGATGCAATTAATGAATCAGTTAACGGTGATAAAAATAATAAAGGATACATGGGTTATCAAGACTTCTATAATATTATTACCGAAATGGGTAACCTTTCCGATATGATGGGAGGAAAGGGGATTAAAATAGGTGAAAACTTAGAAGTCACTTCAGAAAAGGTAGCTTCATTAATTGAAAAAGCCGGTCGAAATATGGAAGTCGCCGCGGATGGATCTTTAAAAATTAATCTTGAAGGAATTGGAGTGGATTTTGCTTCTAGTGCGGATAGCATGGCAGCAGACGTAGATACTGGTATCAAGGAGATGGCGTAGTCTCAAATTGATATGCTTGATGGATTAATAGCGTTACTTGAAACAATAGTGGCGATGGAAGAATTAAGTGATATCGATATAGAGGGCGATGGAATTGATATTGGTAATATTCTATCTGTTAATTGGGATTCAGAGGGAAACCCAGTCGATGATGCTGAATTTACTGAAGGTTACAATAGATGGCGTCAAAGTATTATTGAACAAATTACAGAATATAACGAAGACGGCAGTAAAAATGCTAAATTTAATAAAGATTTAGCAGATGCAATGGGTAAAATTAAGCTTGATGGCCATATATTATCTGATATTATTTCTTGGGATGCCAATGACCTCGCAAATATGGGTAAAGAATTTAACGAATCTTACGCTAAGCTTATGGATGCAATGGTCAAGGCTGCTGTATCAGGAGACTATGATTTAGATAATATTGCAGAGAGTGTACAATAGATTCTAGCACAATCGGGAGTTACTGATATTACTATTGATGTTGGAGATACAACACTGGTATTAACTGGTGGAGAAATTCGTCAAGTTAATTGGAACCTTGCTGATTCTTAGGATGCTTTGGCAAGAGCTATCTAGGATGGTATGGCCAAGGATAAACAAGAGGCTAAAGATTATATTACTGAGAAAATGGCCGCATATGATAAGGGTGAGAAACTCGATGAGCGTGACTTATCATATGTAATGGAAGTAAATCATCATATTAAATTTGTTAATGGTCAGACTGTAGTTACTTGGAATGGTAAAGAATATGTTGATGGTTCAGACGGTTTTGCACAGGCTATTGCTGCGAATCGTCTATTAGACGCCGGTATAGAATTAGAAGAAAATTGGAAGCCTGAGGATCATACAGGAGAAACTACTGTTACTACGACTACGATAATTGGTAGTAAAGAGGATATAAAGGTAGAATCAGATGGATATAGTATTACTTTCTATAGTCCTGATGGAACTGGTTACGCTTCTAAAGATGCATTATTACATGGTGAATATTAGAAATATTTTGATGAGCATAATGGTAAATCAGATTCTGAAGGTCATTAGTTAAAGGTTTAGACTTATGAAGAATGGTTATATGCAAATTATAATATTCGTACAAAGATTTTAACTAAGTTTACTGATGAGAATGGAGAAGAAGTAGATTTATCTCAGGATGTTGGGACACGCGCAGAAGTAAATAGATTATTAAATACATCCAATGATGCAATTGTTAAGATGTTTGAAGAGGGCGCGGATGCTTAGGGTAACTATCATCTTACATTAGATAATGGTGTATAGATTGATTTTAGTGGAGACGATGTTGCGGTTAATGGAACACTAGATCCTGAATTAGTAAAAGCTAAATTAAGGGAAGCGTTGGGACTTGATTCTGCATTAGCTGATACTATTACAACTGGAATTACGAATGCCATTCCAGGCATTATTTCCTCTTTAACCGAAGTTGATGCGGGTCCATTAGAAAAGGTTGCGACCGCTTTAGCAAATATATTATCAAATATTTAGGCATTAGCTGGAGCAGATTATACATCTATAGCGAATGGTTTAAATTCGCTAAATGAACCGGGTGAAGTTACTGTTGAAACCTCTACTGGAGATAATACAGTTGAAATTGATACAACCGCAATTGAACAAGCTGGAAATACAGTTTAGGAAACCGGCGGGAAATTTACTACCGCGGGTGAAAAAGCTGCTGAAGCCGGTACAAAGGCGGAAGAATTTGCAACTGGAACAAATGTTGCAGGAACCAATGCCAGCAGTGCTTAGACTTAGATTGAAGGTTTAAGTAATGCTGAATTAAATGCTGGAACAAATGCTCTTATGTCTACTCCTTCAGTTGAGTCCTTGTCTGTTTCTACTGGAAATATGGGAGCGTCCGCCGCGAGTGCGGCATCTCCGGTATCAACCGCAGCTTCTAATATTGAAAGATTGGCTTCAGCAATCCGTAGTATTCCTGCAAGCACAACACATTCTGTTACTATTAGCGTAAGAGAATCTAGTGCAAAAGGTAATGTTCAAATCGTTAGTGGTAAAACTGGAAAATTATTCTCATTTGCTAAAGGTAATGCTTTTGCTGGAGGAAAATCAACGCTAATGGGGGAACTCGGACCAGAATTAGTAGTATCTAATGGCGGATATTATATTGTTGGTCAAAATGGTTCTGAAATGGTTGATTTGCCAAAAGATGCAATAGTTTTTAATCATTAGTAGACTGAGTAGTTATTAACAAAAGGCAAAGCCGGAAGAGGTAAACCATTTACTAGTGAAGATAATGCAATTTCTTTTGCTAAAGGTAGTTTTAGTGGTGGCCCAGCAATGGCTTCTGCTAGTGCTGCGCTAGCCGCATTAAAACAATTACGTGCAATGTGGGAGTCTTTATAGAACGCCTCTGTTAAAAATCTCGCCGGTAAAGGCGGCGGCGGTGGTGGCGGTGGCGGCGGCAACAAGGAAGTTCAAGCCGCATGGATTGCCCAAGTAGAACGTTGGTATAACTTAATGCAGAAGATTGCATAGCTTGAAAAAGATATTACATATGAAGAGACGTTGCGTAGCAAATTATCTTCTGATATTAATAAAAATGGTAAAGCTTATTATGCAAGTTAGAAACGTTCACTTAAAGCCATTGAAGACTAGATGATTGCACAAGAGACGCTTGTTATTAGTCAAGAAGAATATTTTAAACAACGTCGTGATTAGTTAAATAATAGTATATTTAATAAGTTCTATACATTTGATGAAAATGGATAGCTTAAGTATTCTAATTATAAAGATCCCGAGGGTGGATATAGCTTCTTAGCTGATCTAATGTCATAGGATGATTTTGGTAAAGCAAAATATACTGCAGAAGAGCAATATAATAAATTGCTATAGGCTGGCTTTGGAGCATATATGCAATATAATTCCAATGGTGAAAAAATTGAAGCTGATGATGAAGGCAACTTTGATTATTCTGCCGCGGTTGAAGCTTTCTGGAATTAGGTCGATAGTCAGAGAGAAGAAATGCAATCTCTTCATGATGATATTGAGGACGGTAAAAATAGCTTACTTGAGCTTGAGAGTGCACGTAATGAAATATTACAAGAAATTCGCGATAATCAAATGAAAGTTGAATAGAACGTTTTGAAAGCAGTAGAAGCTTAGAGACAAAGAGCTATTGATAATTTATCAGAAGAGCGAGAAGCATTACAAGAATCTAGTTAGAAGTATATTCAAGGTTTAAATGATGCATTAAGTAAAGAACGCTCAATGTATGAAGACTAGTAGAATGAACAAGAATTACAAAAATTGTACCGTTAGCTTGATATTTTAAAACGTTCGGGAGGCTCCGGTAGTCAAATTAGAAGTCTTGAAAGTGAAATAAAGACTAAAGAACAAGAATCATATTTTAATCAATGGCAAGAACAAATTGATGCTATCCAAGAAGCATCTGACTTAGAATTAGAACGTTTGGATACATAGATTGACTTAATGACATAGACATTAGAATATGAGAAGGAACATGGTTTATTGTGGGCTGATGTTTATACTGTAATGTCCTAGTCTCCAGAAGAAATTATGGCCTTTATTACTGCACATGATGAAGAATATTGGGGTAACTCTCCATTACAAAATGATGAAAACTTCCGTCAGGCAATGTTTGAAGCAGATTAGTGGGGAGAGTTTCAGAGAGATGCCGCGGCGGCTACTGCAGATTAGATGGCTGCTAATGCATCTATCGAATCTAATATTGCTAGTGCAGTATATGGTTAGGATAGTGGCGCTTATCAATGGAATATCTTTAATCAAGCTATGACTGATTTATATGGTAATCAATGGAGTAATATTGCCGATACTGTAAAGGATCAATTTTTACAGCAATATTCTAAAACAGGCGATATTAATGCTGCATCAGAAGCTATTACTGGAGGAATCAATTCTTTAAGTGAAACATTGGTTGGAATGATGGAATCATTTAATAATCAAGGAGTCGAGGAAGTTCCTTCCGTCGGTGGCGCTGGAGATAGTGATGATAGCGGTAGTAGTGATAGTGGTAGCAAGACTGGAAGTCCTAAAGGCGGTGGTGGAAAAACTACTTGGATGGATAAGGCTTGGAAGTCTGCTCAGACCGCAGCCGCATCTGCTACTGCTACTGCGGCAGATGCAGTCAAAACAGTGGCTAAGGCTTTAAATGTTGCTGGAGTAGTATCGGCCGCTTCTGTAAAAACTGGAGCATATAAACCACATACACCTAAAAAACTTAGTGTTACCGGTAATGCTCTAGCTGAAGGCACATTAATGGGTGAGCTTGGTCCAGAACTATATGTTTCTGGTGGTTAGACCCATCTGGCTGGTCGTTATGGCGCAGAAATGGTTGACTTGCCAAATGATGCTATTGTATTTAATCATTTATAGACATAGCAATTATTAAAGGCTGGTTATTCTACTGGTAGGGGTAAATCTATAATTAATGATTATATTTCTGCGGGAATGCACAAGACTCATCGTTCGCTTGCATATGGTATAGGTAATATTGAAGGTCTATCAGCAAATGAGAGCATTAACATGACATATGCTAATACTTTACTAGATTCATTCTGGGAAGGTATAGAACAATGTTGTTCTGAAATTTCTAATGTACATGAAACGCTATCTAATATAGAAACTCTTAATGAATAGGGTACCAATGTATTAAAACAGATTCAATCAACAGTCGAAGAAATAAGAATTGATAATATTGAGTTCTCAATGAATGTTTCGAAGATTAATAATGATTATGATGCATAGCGCGCAGGTGCTCAAGCACTTAATGAGATGATGCGTATTGCGCGCAAAACAAAAGCAAAGAATAGCATAAGTTCGAGAGGGGGTAATTAATAATGGCTGAAATATTATATGGAGATGAAGTGGCGTCTTTGACGCCACTTCGCTCCCAAGTATACTAGGCAACTCATAGTGGTAATTCTGTTTTACCATATATGAATCGTTCATTTATTAGTTTTTCTTTTGGAGAAAAAAATATTGAAGATTTTGGTTTAATAGCTACTATTTCTGGTGACAGAATTGAACGTGATGGGTATGCTGGTTTTAATGATTTAACATCTACATATGAAGTATTAGATGGTCAATTCTATTGGGGAACATATTTTACTAATAATTCTATTGAATTTAATTTAGCTACAGATGGAATTGATTAGGTAGAATTAGATAATTTCCTATTGTGGTTTAAGCCTGGTATTATAAGAGAATTAGTTCTTGCAGAACATCCCAATCGTGCTATTCTCGCGCGTGTGTCTTAGCCGCCGCAATTAAAATTATTACCATTTGAAAAGAAAATTGCTGTACCAATTGGAACAAATACATATACTACAAGTACAACAATATATAAAGGTAATATTATTTTAACGTTTGTAATGGATGATCCTTTTTGGTATGGTAAAATTAATATTTTTGGTAAACAAGATCCCGATGGAGTATATCGTGATAAGTGGCTAGATGTTACTACTGGAAAAGAGCGTAATGCATTAGATATACCAGACGCACTTAAAATTTTGTATGAAGATGGTATTCCATTAGGGAGCATGATTAAGGATACTATGCTACTTGGAGGGAATATTTTTGCTTCATATGAAACAAAATTAATTTCAAAGATTGTTAATTTTATTACATAGGCAACTTATCAATTTAATGCAGATAAAGAAGGATATTATAATAACGGTTTAGCAATTGATTTAGTTGATAGTGAAGGTGTTCCTTAGGAATATTATACAGGCGCGGTAATTGCAACTGTTGATGAAAATCAATAGTATATACGGGGCGGTAAAATTTCAGGTACAAATATGGGCAGTTCTATTGGTTCTGTTGAGCTTAATTCAATTGGAGGAATTAATGCAGTAATTAATTTTTATTACTCTGGTACTGCGCCTTCACCAGTTTTGCTTTCATTTAAAACTTATCCACATATTGATAATGCCTCAGGTTATATTGATAGTCCATGCAATGAGTATGCTTCTTCATTGCCGACTGGAGAACATTATAATACTATTACTATTGAATGTACAAAGAAAAAAGAGTTTAGAATCACTACTCCAAATATTCTTACAAGTTATAATTAGGTTATTAAGATTTTTTCTTCTAATTTGATAACACCAGGATTAGATTGGGCGAATGTGCGTGAAACTATTCGTGAAAGTGTATGGCATTCTGGTGTTCGCGCATGGGCAAATAGAGTCATTGATTTATATGATCATTCTACTTCACTCGGTGTAATACCAGCAATTACTAATTTATAGACTCGTTTGAGAAATGCTATGTCATATTTCTTAAAAGATTCATCTGGTAGATTATTACCAATGGTATTTACTTTTGATAGTAGACGAGGTGAATCAACTGGCGTGTTCCAATATAGAAATTGTATAAATGAAAATACTGGAGAAGTATATGCAGTACCAACTGATACTTCTGTTGCTCAACGTGAAACTAAATTTGGTTCATACTGTTCTACGAATATAAAGACAGCAGAAGAAAATGTTGGGGATATGGTAAAATCAAAATACTTAATTATAGATGAAAGAAATTATCCTAAAAATGGATTTATTGTTGGATGGAGTAATTCAGATCCATCTACGCATCGTTTTTATCATAATTTAACAACTGGTATGTATAATTTACAATTTGAATATAAGAATATGTATCTATAATTGAGTTAAAGGAGGAGATATCATGGCTGAAGAAAATATTTATAAATAGCCTACTCGCAGCTATGAAGTCTCACTTTGGACACTTCAGGACAGTTTTATTACTGTCCTGAAGGCGTCTGAGTTAGACCATAAAGGAAAGATTTAGAATGGCACAGTAGAGTTGGTAGATGATGGAACTTAGAATTTTACGTTTTCTATTCCAATGTATTATTATGAAGATAGTAATAAAATAATAAATCCATTATGGACTTATGTATTAGAAGGTCATCTTGTAGCGAATATGCATAAAATTAAACTTATTTTTAATAAAACACAAGATGAAGAAACTATACTAGAATTTTTAGTTGTATCAGTTATACAGATTCATGAAAAAGATGAAATGAGATATGATATAACATGTGAAGGATTAGCATTTCATGAACTTGGTAAATTAGGATATAAAATCTCATTTTCTGGTGACGATTTCGATGAAGATAAAGAATACATAAGAACACACAATCCATCAGAATATGAGGATTATGCGCAAAATATTCAATATTGGAATGATAAAATCTTTTATTATTATGATGAAGAAGGTATTAGAAAGTAGAAATATGATTGGATTTATGAAGTGGATATGGATTGGTCATCTAATAGTGCAGTAGCAAATTCTATTCGTGATCCACATAAAGTATATGAAGAAGAATTTGTTAGCAGTTGGGAAATTGATCATGCAAAGGACAGTTTATATCCAACTAATATTGAATAGGCTAAAGAAATGTGGCGTGCCGTTGAAATAGAAGAAAGTAATATTTATAATATTACTTAGACTATTGCAGAAAAATTTGGAGTATATTGTAAATATGTCTATGATCATGATGAAAGTTATCATATTATTGGAAAACGAGTAATTTATTACAATAATAACTTTTAGGATTCATAGAAACATTTAGATATTACATATCCATATACATTAGCTGAATTAGAGCGTACAATTGATAATACTGATTTAGTTACGAAATTATTCGTACGCCCAGTTGATAATAAAGGCAGCGGTGAAAATATAATTTCTATTAGCACTGTTGGCGCGAATAAGACAAAGGAAGATTATTTACTTAATTTTGAGTATTTACATAAGATTCATACTATTACTGATGATTAGTATGATTAGATTAAAGAGTATGAATTTAAAATGAGTTTATTAAATTCATATATTCGACATGAAGATGCTTGGATTAATTTATTAAAAACAAAATTAACCGCGGCAGAAGCAGAAGTTGCTATGTATAGTAATGCCTGTACATTAGATTAGGAAAGATACGACAATGCTAAAAGATTATTAGATGAGATTACAAATGGTGAGGGCGTTATAACAATTACTGATGCAAACCCACAAATGTTAATCTTAAAAGAAATGAAAGGTGCTGATGCAAGCACTACATTGCGTCGAGTTGATATTTCTATCTAGGGCGTACACGCGGCATCTGTTAGTTTATATATGTATATTAATCTTGGCGCTCAGCCCACGACAAACGGCGTAAATTATGGGCGTCTATATGGTGCAATTTCAACTGGTGAGTATGAATATGATGAATTTAATAATTTAAGTGGAATAAAAAATATATATGCTCCAGCGGATATGAACAGAGTGTATATGACTTGTAGTTATGAACCAAGATTATATTGTGAAAATATAATGAATACTTGGAAATATAGATTGGCTGAAGATACTGTTAAATTAAAAGCGGCAGAAGAAAAAGTTTATGAATATAAGTTAAAATTATATGGGGCTGACGCGGACTATGCTTTATGTGATATTGCAGTATGCGATTATGCTTGTGCTGGTACATCTTTTAGTGAAGGGTGGGATAATCGTGCGTTATGTGATCTTGCTGTTTGTGCCGGAGATGAAAGACCAGAAGATTTAATTAATGCTCCCGGTGCAAGAGTTGAAGATGAGGTTGCGTTTTCCGTTAGTCAAGTCCGTGTAGACTATGGAGCCTATGTTGATGAAGCTATTGTAGGAGATGCTCATGGCTACATGGCTATGCGAGATATTTATTATGCTCGTAAAAATGAAAAAATTATTCAATTTGAATAGATGATGGGACCTGCTTTACGAGAAGGGTATTGGCAGCCAGAGGATTACGAAGATTCTGGTAATCATTATTCAGATATATTTAAACTTTAGTATGATGGCCGTATGACATATTATGGAGCCAATAGACCAGATTTAATTTCATTTAAATGGGATAATTGTAATAGATTTGATTCAGAGGTTGAAGATAGTTATACACTTGGCCTTGAAATGATTCCATAGTATTATTTAATGATTGATTTATCTAAACATTTGAATATAATAAAAAATCATTTAGAAGATTTAAATTTCTTATATTATGAAAAATAGTATGTTAATGAAATTTTAAGATATGAAGGCTTGTTACGGTAGCGTGCTGAATTGCAAGCCAAGGCTGATGCTGGTACTATTACGCCCTCAGAACGCATTTTATTAAATAATCTAGCTATTAATGCAAACAGTTATAGTGCAGAAATAGCTAGATGGAAACGTAATGGGCTTCGTAGTTTTGTTATTAATTCCACTTGTGAATTTGGTTTTGTTAAAACTAATGGTCGCGTTGTACCAGTTTTAATATTAACTGGTATAAAAGGTTTAAGTAATTAGCAATTGGATTCTATTATCAATCCAACTAATGATTCTAGATTTAAACCATATTTAGGAACATTAAAAGCCGCGGCAGTGGATAAAGTTACGACTAATTCTGAAGGTAATAGTGTTACTCATACAGAGGTTGAAATTGAAACGCAAATACTTATTCCTAATGCTGAACAATATTATCTCAATCGTGAAGAGGGTAAAATAATTGGATTAAAAGATACTGACGGCTTAACGGCTTTAATTTAGCCACATATTCGTATTGATTCTCTTGACGTTAATTCTGATGCAGACGAGCTGACTATAGTTATTAATGATGAACGTTTAAAATCTTATAGTGAGTATTTTACAATATATGAAAATGACGCTTATGATGATAAAGAAAAATGCTTTATTAGTATTAAACCAAAAACATTATTACGTTTTGGTAATGATTTAATGAATTTAAATTTAGAATATGTAATTTCTAATGCTGCAGAAAGTATATATCTTGATGCGATTAAAGTAATGAAAGAGAATTCTACTCCAAAAGTTACATATTCAATGAAATTAAATCATATAAATAATAGTTTAATTCATACGGCATATAATTTATTACGCAGGGTAGTATATATTAATGATATTGAATTATAGTTTGATAGTATAGCTGGTTATATTTCTTCTATTGAACTATCGTTAGAAAAACCCTGGGAAGATACAGTAGAAATAAAAAATTATGAGACTAAGTTTGAAGATTTATTCTCTACAATTGTGGCATAGACAGAATCGATGAAGAAGAATGAGACGGCCCTTAGTTTTGCCGCGGCCGCATTCACTGGTGACGGAATAATTTCTTCTAATATTTTAACCGAAAGTATGTTAAAAGTTGATTTAAATTATGCTTTTAATTAGGGTACTCTTACCATTAATGAATAGAATGGTATTTGGGGTACTAGTGATAGCGGCGTGATTGCTTTTAGAGGCGGCGGTATTTTTACTGCAACTTAGAAAGATTCTGCTGGTAATTGGATTTGGAATACTGGTATTTTACCAACTGGTATTAACGCAGACTTAATTACTAGCGGTCAACTAGATACTGAAAAAATTAAAGTTTATGCTGGAGATAAAGTTAGGTTTCAACTTAATGCGGATGGTTTATTTGCATATAAATCTTATTTTGATGAATAGTTGGTTGGTGTAGATGATGAACTTAGCCAACGTTTAACTATTTATGATAATCAGTTTAATAAGGGTTATGATGCGGCGCAATATGTTGTATATAATCAAGACGGATTATTCTTAATGGGTAAAAAAGGATTCCAAATTTTTGATTTTGAAACTAATCAATTTAGAAAAATTTTAACAGATGTTGCGCGTGTAGAAGTTAGTTGGAATGGTTTTATTATGCGTAACTGGGACGGTGAAAAGATTCTTTGGGCTGATCCAGATAATAATGGTAATTTAGAGCTTTCTGGTAAAATTACTTCTACATCTGGTAATATTGGCGGTTGGGAAATTAGTCCTACTTCTCTTACGGGTGGTAATGTTGTTCTCGCAACAGGAAAGGCAAGAGATGATGAAAACGGTATATTCTTAACTGGTTCGAGTTCTTCCGCTGTTACTATTACATATGAAGGAGAATTATATTACTAGTATGTTGATGTTGATACTAAGACACAGAAGTATTATTTACAAGAGTTTAATTCTGATGTATTAACTGGCACTCGTACTGTAAAACAATTTTAGACAGTACCCAAATCAGTTGTTCCAAAGTATGTTATTCCTGCGCCAAATCCAAGTGCTCCTGCTTTAACTTCTACAAATAATAGTACTAGCGCAGTTAATAGCTCATATAATAATACAGAAACGACGCCAGAAGGCACGGTAAACTATACTGTACCTGGTGGCACTGTTTCACTTTATGCTAACGCTGAAGTTGCAGATTCAAATTTATATGGATTATATGTTGGTATAAGTAAGACTGAAATGGCTAAATATGGCGGAAAACCGATTCCATATAATTATACAGTCGATTTAAATACTGAATGGTATGTACATTTAAAATCTGCATATCCAAATTCATATTTAAATTATGTAGATATTGCTTAGTCATCTGAATTAAGAGATGTTAATATTGATCAAAGTATTATTCTTGATAATTTTAATGCTACATTTAAAGTTAAGGCGAGTAATGGAGAAACTATTATTAATCGTGGTTTCTTTGGAAGTTATGGTAGTGGTGGATTTGAACTTAAAACTAATGGACTTTATGGCGGTTCATTATATAATTCTGCAATTAGTGCTAATTGTACTATTAGTGGTTATAGCTTAGCCAATTATGGAAGTATTTTCTGTGGTTTCTCATCTGACTCTGCTGCCGGTACATTTACGTTAAAGCGTATAAATAATACCACTGTAAATTTTAATATTGCCGCGACTGAATTTTATCGTAAGAATATGGCCGCGGCAGGAACTTTAACTGCGATTGATAGCGCATATACTTACGAAAAAGCATTTATTACAGTGCAGAGTGGATATGGTACAAGAAAAACATTTTCTGTAGATATTACTTCTGTTTATACAGATGCGTGGTAGGCAGGATATGATAAAGGATATATTACAGGAAGAGACTATGGTAAAAAAATTACAAGTGTAACGGTTTCTATGAGCTTTACTTATAAACCATCTAGTCATTCGGGTGAAGTAGAAGCGGTCGCGTATGCGCAATCACGAGGAGGCGGCTCAGGTAGTAGCAGTCCAAAAAAGATGGACCTATCCCTTTATTTGAAGAACGAATATAATGCTGGCATAAAATCGGTAAGTGGCATAGAAAAAGACAGAAATTGGGATTGGAGTGCAAGTGGAAATACTATTACATATACATCTACTGTAGCATTAACTAATGAAAAGACGGTTACTTGTGGAGGTGCTAATACTTCATTTGGTCAAGCTAGATTCGAGGCTGGACGTACTGCGGGTATTAATTCATTTAGTCATTATGGGAAAGCATACTTATATACAACAAAAAGTAACAACGCGATTGGAGTTTATCATGATTGGTATTATAAATAATTAAATAAAAAAAAGACCCGGCTAAAAAGCCGGGTCTTTTATTCTTCTATGAATGGTTCAAGTGCAAGCATTTCAGTTGGAGTAAAATCGTTTTCACCTAAATCCTCTAATAAAATTTTATTCGCATCTATATCAACCGTTGTATCAAGAACTTTACCAATCTCATCTACAAATTTAGACATGTTGTCTCCAGAAAAAATAAATTCATTATTTTCTGGATTAACTTGTGGGTCTCCGTTTTCATCTTTATTAACATACTATTGAATTAAATTTTGTCTTGCGCCAGCAAATAAATTAATTTCATTTTCTACTTGCTGTAATATTTTTCCTATATTATATGCAACACGTCCTTTTAATGGTTTCTATGACAGTTTTTTTAAAACTTCTATATTCCCAATTAAATCTTTCATTTTAACTTGAATCATATATCTTCACCCCATTTAATTTTGTTACTGCGTAATTTTCCGCAGAAAAATTTTCCTATACAAATCGCGTCCGCTTCATCTTCGGTACATTCCATATCATACCAAATCTTGGCTTTTGCCTACGCCGCTTTCTTCTTTGACTCACGATGCGTATCTCCATCATTAATGCCACAATAAGAGCGCCATTCACTTGGATATACTAACTCATGATCTATACAAGCTTCAAATATTATATCTAAAAGTACACCTTGTAGATTAGCCAATGTTTGAAATGTTTTTACTTGTACATCCGTGGCTTTCGTACCATATTTCTACAATTGAATATTTTCAATTCCAATAAAATCTGGTTGCCATTCATTTATCGCAGCTCTAAGCCAGTTTTTAACTTGATTAATGCGCTCAGTAGCCTATAAACTTGAATTAGTTTTAAAAGTACCGAAACTTACTAATACTTTATCATCATATATAGCATATCCAGTAACGCTTGTTGCCGCGTCTAATGCTAATATACGTTGCGTATCTGTGCCCTTGGTGGGCACCTTATTTTTTTTGACTTTATATGGGTCGCCTGCCATACAGATATCACATATCTTATGCTTGCGCCACTAATCAAATGTCTATTCTTGTTTGTGCCCAGCAGGACAAGTCATTTCTAATGGAGTTTTTAAATTTTTATAAACTTCACTAATTAACTTCCATCCTTCTGCTTCCAGAGCATTTCTTACAACGTAGACATTAATTGTTCCCATTAATTACCTGAGCTTCCGAATCCGCCTTCGCCACGGTCGGAGTCTGCTAGGATATCTACTACCTTAGCCTGGAAGCGATAGCTTGGCATTACAAGTAATTGAGCAATACGGTCACCAGCATTAATAGTATATTCTTCATCTCCAATGTTATCATAAAGAACTCCAAGTTCTCCACGATATCCACTATCAATCAAACCAACGCTGTTGCTTAAGCGAAGTGGCGTTTTTGCGCCGATACTGGAGCGTGGAAGAATAATCGCTTGCCAGCACTCTGGTAACTGGATTTTTACGCCAGTACGAATTTTATTACCCAATGAATGCGGTGCCAATGTTATGGTTTCCATTGCATATAAATCTGCGGCTGCATCAGTCTCATGTGCGTATGTAGGAACTTTTGCCCCGTTGATAGTAGCAACTGTCATTGGGAGTTCAATTGAGTATGAATGATACTTTTTTACCGCAGAATTAAATATATCAAAAAGTTTATTTAAAATAGTATCAACTAAAATTTTTTTATTGCCAGTATATTCTGTATCATCATAGATCATGTCTTTTATAGTTTCTGTTAAAGCTTCAATAGCTGCGCCAGCTTCTTGTTTATTTAACCCCTGGTCATCAAAATTTTTTATAATTTGATTAATTGCCTGAATCATTAAACTTGATGAGAATTGGGCTTCTAAATTTTGTAGAATTGTATTCATCGTTTCTTGCGTTAGAGCGGCCTCATCCACGTCTACCAATTCCTTAATTGCATTAATTAATGCGGTTAATTCATTCATATATAATCACCCTCTTACTCAAAAGTTTTTTCAATTGTTACCTTATATTCAATATATAAGATTTCACCTTTGGATTTCTTTGGCTTCGCGGTATATCCGCCTTTTGTTAGTGTATAACCACCATTGTTCTGCCCATCTTTAGCTTCTTCTACCATAGACATAGCCTCTTCTTCACTTTCGGTTAGCCATACATCAGTCGTCTTCAACAATTGTCTCGCCATTTTCTTCTTTCTCCTTGTTTAATTTTCTTAGTTTTTGTATTAAATCTATATAGTTAAGCTTTTGTGCGGTCTGTGATATTGCAGTGGTCACATCCCCGCTTTCAGCAACCATTTCAGCATATTTCTTTGCGCCAACTTTCTTCTTTAAAGCGCGCCGTTGTGCTCTATTCATTGGAACTCTTGTACTATTGATTTTTTCAATAGTAAAATCTTGAATATTTTTAAGTACGTCTTCTACTGTGGCCGCACCGATTTTCTCTGTTGCTTCTTCAATACTTATATTTTGTATTTGAGCAAATCGTTCTATTAGTTCGTGTGCCGAAGCAATCTAATCTTTAATTTCAATTTCTTCCATATTATCCTCCAGCATTTTTATTATATCCAAATTCCTATGCTTTAAAGAACTCTATATAATATTTTTCTAATTCACTTAATTTATCCTTATCACAATAAGTAATAATTTCAATTTGCCAATTCCAAAATCCTTCTTTTAGTATAGCATGATGGACTGCCTAATCGGCTATTGACTTAATTCCAATTGCGCTTTTAAAGTGGTCGGCAATACGAGTTTTTACATTAGTACTTTTGCCTATATAACATTTACCATTTTCTAAACTAGTAAGTTTATATATGCCTGGCTCTGGATGAATATCTATCCGTTTAAATGTTTCATCTAGATTTGGTTTAACGTATTCTGCCCAAACTAATTTACTTATTATATCTGGATGCTATACTTTCGCGGCGACAGTTGTTAGCAAAAATTCAATATCTTCTTGATATTCATCAGGCAATTGAATAGTATAAAATAACTTTGCTTGTTTATCTTTCTCATAGGATGCTAGAACTCGTTCAATCGCCTCAAATCGTTCTTGTGCATCGGCGACTTTCCAATAATATTCATTACTTCTATCAGTACATTGCTAAATTATCTCAGCCATAACACTCTTAGCTTGTTCTGCCTAATCATCACATTCTTTTATGGTACTTTCAAGTGTTAGTTCAATATTACGTTTTCTGATTTCAAAATCAGAGTCTAAATCTGCCTGACGCTTTTGCCGCTACTCTTCAATTGAAGCATCAATTTCTTTTAGTTTATTGTCTGTTATATCCTAATAAACATCTAATGCGGCTTGTAAATCTTTTTTACATTCTTCAAGTTTACATTTCTCATATTCAGTTTTTTCTTGAATATTGCTTAAAGTATTCTAAGCTGATTGTAGGTTGTCTGATGCTAAGTGAAACTCCGTCCAAATATCTTTTACATCTTGTTTAACCTATTTTAACTAATCTTGATAAAGCTAATATTCTTCTTTATCAATTTTCTATTTCTAAAAAAGTTTAAATCCTAGAAATCCAATTATAATTAAGCAACCAATTAAAGCGTATATCATTAAATCACCACTTTATTTCTTTATACTTAATTATACCAGATTTCTAGGATTTTGTCAAATATTAGACTTTATTAACTTTCCGCTTAACGTAATCCCGCCGAATACATTTCCTAAAATAGTAAATAACAGGTTCCAACTTAATTGCCTCCCAGCTAACATATAATAGCAGTCAGCTATACAGTGATTAAAGCCCGCTAGAATAAATGTTGCAACCGCTAATACTGTAATCCATAACGGCGTTTCTTTATATGTAGCAAGTGACATTAACATTCCACAGCCAAAACCCTTTACTAAAGCAATGATTGGGTGTTGTGCAAATTTCACAGCCGCAATAGTAGCAGCAGGTTCACGTACTGTTTCATAAGATATAGCCGCGATTGCCGCAACTCCAATAAAATTACAAATTAATATTAAAGGGTAATAGTACCAGGGCTCCTCTTTAGTCCCTATAAATTGAACCCTACCTGTAAATAAATGTAATCCATACAGTCTAACAGTTAATAATCCGCAAGCAAATAGAACTGCTCCAATAATAGGGTTGGGCGCGGATAAATACGCCCAACCTCCTAATGCTATTGCTATCCCCGCCATCACTGCTTTACATAGCTTATTTATCATGAAAATAATCCTCCATCATAATAATTCGTTGGTTTGAAGAACCACGTAGTGGTAACGTCGTGTCTCGTTTATCCTGTTCATAGCGTCCATCTATTAAGCAGGTAATGTTTCTTAACACTGCCTTTACATCATCATCATCACGAGCTTCTAGTTCTTCTATTGTATAACCTGTCCAAACATATATCTTTAAGTCTGGATAATCAAGTTTGCACCAACCAATTAAGTTGAGTACATCGCCAATATTTTCTTCATTTAATGGTTCGCCGCCAAGAATACTCAATGTACGCATAACTCCATTTTTATTAAGTTTTTGCATAATTTCTTGACGTACATCTGTATCGTATTCGCGGCCATAATTAAAATCTTGTGCTTCTGGGTTGTGGCAACCGGGGCAATGGAAATGACAACCCGAGAAGTAAACTGAGAGGGAGATACCCGGCGCCGCCGCGGTATCATCCCAATAAATCCCAGCTATTTTACTCATTAGTGTATATGCTTAACGCGTTCTTCAGTTTCTGCTTGTTTGCCCCGATTAAAAGCAGTCTTATAGTTTCCGGTTAAATATCCGGTTACACGTCTAAGTCTTGAGATATTTGTGCTACCACACTGTGGGCACTTTTCGCCAATTTCATCTTGATAACCGCAGTTATTACAACTATCCAATGGGATATTTAATGCGAAGTATGGAATGTCCTTATCCATCGCATAATTTACTATTGTTTCAAGTGCATCTATATTATTCTTTACGCCACTTGGAACTTCTACATACGTGATGCATCCAGCGCTAGAATATCCAGTAAGTTGACTTTCAATATCAATCTTATCAAAGACTGAGATTTCGTGCCAGACTGGAACGTGCATACTATTTGTAAAGTATTCATGGTCAGAAACATTAGGAATTTCGCCATATTTTGCCTTGAACTTCTTCATTGCAGTATAGCAAAGATTTTCTGCGGGAGTATAATATACTCCAAAGTTTAGGTGATATTCTTTCTTAAACTCAGCGCATCTATCTTTAAATAGCTGTTCAATACGCTTTGCTAGTTCCATACCTTTTTCAGTAGTATGATCACAACCAATTAAAATTTGAAGAGTTTCTGCTAAACCAAGCTGCCCAATTACTAATGTACCATGTTTGAGCGCGGAACGAATACCTTCTTCTGGATGATAACCTAGCATTGTATGGTTTTCATACATAAATTTAGCAGATTCTGGAGATTGAGAACAAATATATTCAAAGCGTTCAAGTAACATATCTTTTGCTTCATAGATTTTTTTATCTAAAATCTTTAAGAAAATTTCTTCAATTGGGCTTTGACAACCATTTTCTACATCTTGTTTTGCTAACATAGCAAGTGTTGGCATAATAATTGTAACAGGACAAATATTACCGCGGCCATCTTTCATTTGTGGATTGGTACCAGGCTCTGCATTTATATCTCCAAGGTTTGCTGTGCGGCAACCCATTGTTGAAAAGTAAGTACGTGGGTCATTTATATCATATCCCGCTGCATTAGACCAATCTACATTTGCATAGTTTGGATAAATGCGTTGAGCAGTAGATTTAAGCGCGAGGCGGAATAGGTCATAGTTTGGATCGCCAGGCTTACGATTAACTCCTTTCATACATTGGAAAATACCGCAGGGGAAAATAGGAGTTTTATGGAATTTACCTACACCCTTTAAAGAACCTTCAAGTAATGCTTTAATGACCATACGACCTTCAGGTAGTGTGCAGGTACCATAGTTAATACTTGTAAATGGTAACTGATTGCCGCTACGACTTTGAAGAGTATTAAGATTATGATACATACCCTCAACGGCTTGCTTTAATTCACGCTCGGTCATATCCATAGCATAATCATATGCCTTTTTATTTTCTCTATAAAAATTACATCCATTTATATCAATAGAAATTGTTTCAGGATTTAATAATTCAGCATTATTTTCCATGTGCCAAGCAGTATCATAGCAGTAGTTCATTCCATCTATAAAATGTTTTACAAAACTCTTCCTTACATAAGGCACCATAGTCCAATCTAAATGTGTAGCACTGACACCGCCGAACTGCATCAAAGATTGAAGTTGGAAAATAACTGCTACTAGCTGGAAAGCCGTGTTAATTGAATTAGCTGGGCGCACATCAGTCTGTCTCGTATTAAATCCATTAGCAAGTAAATCATCAAATGGAATACTTAAACAGTTATGCATACCAACAGCATAGGCACTTAAATCATGAATATAGATCTCATTATTTAAATGATTAGCTTTTGCCATTGGAGAAACACAATAGTCAAGTGCATATTGTTTCATCATTTCGTCAGAGGCTTCTCCAACGCGGCCACCAAATGAATGTTCATCAATATTGGCGTTTTGATTTTGAACATTTGTAGCACGAAGTTTTTCACTAATAGCACGAATAAATTCCGTAGAGTTCGCGCGCATTATACCGTGCTTATATCTGTATTTAATATATGCCTTCGCAACCAGCCTATCATAGTCAGTCAAATAATCTTCAACTAGTTCTTGAATATCCTCTACCCCAATGTATTCATCTAATTCTTTTGCTACATTTTCTACCATGTCAGCTATTTCTTGTCCATAAGAAGGCTTACCTTGCTCATTGGGATAAACTTCGTGCCATGCTTTACAAATAGCTGTTTCAATTTTTTCTTTATTAAACGGTACCAATTCACCAGTTCTTTTTTTAATTTGTAAATCCATATTGCTCACCTCTTAGAAATGTTTTCCGCAATAAGGACACTCATCTGTGGTGGAGAAATCATAGTTCCCATTATTGTGCGGACATAGACTTTGTAAATTTTTAATAGCTTCACGAATAATAAACACTCTATCAGTTTTTTCCATACGTGAAACTGCTTGCTTCAATTCTTTATTTAAAGTTTCATACTTTACTTTAATATTATTAATATCCATGTTTCCATAATCCTCCTTTTTGTGTAGTTTCAAATGTTTGACGAAACAATGTATCAGAAGAAGGATATCTCTTTAATATTGCTCTTAGTTGTTCACGCTCTGGTCGAACTTCTGTTAATTTTTTATCTTTTGGTATCCTATCAATGATACTTTTATAATTTTTCGTATCGCCTTGTGACCAAGTTGCAATTAACTTGGATAAGTCTGAAATGGGGTTATAGCATCCTAAAGAAGGTTTCTCATATTTAATTTTAAGTGGAATGTTACAACTCCAAAATACATATAATAAATTTAATTTATATATTATATCTTTATAATAATCTGTTTTATAGTGAAAAGAACCGCCAAGTGAAAGATACACTTGAGCACTAGGATTAATAACCGCTAGCAATCTATTTTTATAATGCTTCATAAGAATAGGTGTTTCTCTTAATGGGATATTTAAATCCAAATAAGCGTCATTTCCACGTGCGATAAGCGAGTTTTCACGCACCTCTAGAAAGTCTGAAATTTTTTTATAATGTGCCGGATGAATAAAATTAATAGATGATGGATTTCTATTTATCATTCTATTAATTATATTTTGCCATCCTTCTTGAAAAAAATCTTTGTCGTATATATAAATACGATGGCGTCTTCTAATTGCTGGCAATGGTAAAATTTCATTCCCAGCATGCCATCTATAATATGAATTATCAAGTAATTTTTCTATTTCACGGTCATCAAGACCTGCCATTCTTTTTTCTTTTAAAAAATTAGCATATATACGTGTACGCGGAAGAGTATAATCAATTAATCGATTTTCAAATGGTACATAGCGTCCTCCAGTAAAAGCAGTCCCGCCATATACCACATTAGGTGCTCGTTTAAACGCTTCCGGCACTGTGATATAATTCTCTGATTCGCTAAAAACATAAACAATTTCATATCCTCCTAGTTCTGTTTCATCTAAGTTAATAAGGCGGCAAAATTTATTTTCTTCTTGTTGGTAATAGGTGGCGAGTTTCATTATCTCTAAATTGGGAGGGCAAAGTTGGGGTTTATCCCAACTCTGCAATTGTAAATCAACTAGGCCAATCATTCTGTAATTTCTACTCTCTCCGTTTGAAGTTCTAATGTGCCGTCTTCATTTATTCCTACTATTTTAGAGATAATCGGATAGAAACTATCCTTGCGTTTCTTTGGTATGAAGTCACTTCCACGCTTAATACCTTGTACCATAAGTAAAGTTCCTCTACTAAACCAACTCTTTTCTTTAACATGCTTTTTGCCATCCGTGCCGCGTTCTGATAACTGCTTATCAAAACCAGCGTATTGATTCTTATATATTTTAACATTTACAACTCCGCTTGGAGTTAACAATGTTACCGTGTTCTTCATCTTACTCTTATCAATAACTGTACCAATAATTCTTCTTAATCTATATACTCTAACTTCATTACCGTCTTTTCCAAGGAATGTATAATCCACTTCTTCTTCCGGTAATTTAAAGAAGTCATCATATAAATATTGAGATTCTGCAAGTTCGTGTGGATGACTATAAAAGCTTACTGCCTCCATCTCCCAATGAGATATAGAACCTTTTGCATATTTGTTAAACATTTCTTGATATAATGCATTATTTAACGCTTCCAGCATTTCATCTTTATGTGCCTTAATATAATTTCGCATCGGATCCATAGCTCTTTGATAGATTAAATCCCATTTTGCCGCGGATAACTCAGTTCCATTTCTTAAAATATCTACACTAAAATTATCCGCGATGAAGTTGATCGCCGCGTCATTTAGCTGATAATACTCAACTTTTTTCTGTTGCTTTAAAAACTTATTAAATAAGAATACTTTTCTACAAAAATTGAGTTCTTCCGGAACCAGATTATAATTAATCAACATTTGCATATTCTGCAAAGTTAATCTTTGTTTTTTATCAGCAATCATGTTAATATATTTTTCCATAATCTGCTCACGGGGTATTCTTTCTAGTTCGTCAAAAGCTCCACACTTAATCAAATTGGTCATCTGAATCTTATTTATTTTGACCCGTTCAAGGAAGTCCTCCAACGAATCAAATGGCCGCATCTCCATAATTTCTCGAATAATTGAAGTCGACAAACGAGTAATTCCTCGCAATCCATACAAGATTTCATTTCTTTCAACGACTGGGGTAAAAGTATAAGATGAATCATTGATGTTGGGCGGCGCCACCTTAATTCCATAATTATTAAATCTTCCAATTGCGGTTGCTACTTTTCCATAATCAACTGTCTTGTTCTTTTCTTTTTTCTTATCTTCTTTTTCACCCTCAGTCACTTCATTTTCTTCTTCCCACTCTTCTTCTTCCTCATCTTCTTCTTCATCTTCATCAGCTTCAGGCTCAACATCTAAGCCTTCATCTTCATCTTCTACCTCTTCTACTTGAATACCACCACTATCTACGATAAGATTCGCAGTATTCCAGAAGATTATTGGATAGAATCGCGCGAGATTCATTTCTTGAAGCGCTATTATGGAGTATGAATACGTATGCGCAGCGTTAAATCCGTATCCGCGACTCAACGCCACTTCAACATCCCATACATAATGACAGAATTTTTCATTTAATCCCTTTTCCTTAACATTATCAAAAAACTGTTTAGTTAAGGCATCATAATCTTTAGGATTCTTTTTCGCAATTGACTTACGAAGTTTATCAGCCCATTGTAAGTCCCATCCACCACATTCCGGCAACTGGACTAACTGCATGAACTGTTCCTGTGTGATTGACATACCATCCGAGATATCCAATTCACGATGCATAATCGCGCGTTCTTCATCGGTTAATCCCATTAAGAACATTTCTTTATCCCATGCTTTCGGATTTTCCCTAAATCTTGCGTACTTATCAAGTGGGCTTTCTGCGCCTTTTTCTGTCGCCATTAGACGGATAACAGAGTTTAGAACAGCCAATTCGTCAACGCTCCGCGGATGCGTCAACGCAATGCCGCGAACACCACTCTGTTGCTCCATCTGGAATAGCGAAACTATTTCATGATTCTGAACCATATCCCACATTTTTTCATCATCACGATTTATTTTATATACTCCAATTGCATTTTCATAAGTTTCACGCAAAGTTGGATATTTCTTAATATAGCCTTGTTCTACCAATAAGTCTAAGCAAGTATGAATCTTATCTGCGGCTTCAACGCTTAACAAGTCCATTTTAATCATTGATACGTCTTCAAGATCATGAAGTTCAAATTGTGTAATAATCGTACCATCAGGCGCGCGCATTAAAGCACTACTTTCTGTGAAATCTTCATCTGTAAAGACAACACCGCCAGCATGAATACCTTGTCCACAAATCAAACCTTCAATCTTACTTGCAACTTCCCATAATTTAGGATATTTATTTACTTCATTTACAAATGATTGAGTTGGTGCGATACCATTCTCATCGTCACCATAATAAGTTTGTTTTAAAGTATATACCGCTCCACGTTCCGCCGGAATCAAGTTTGAGATATATGATGCTTCATCTACATCAATTCCTAATCCACGCGCGGCTGTCTGAATTGCTGACTTTGACTTTTCTGTCTTAAATGTCGCGACATTCGATACTCGGTTCTGGCCATATACTTTTCTTAAATGTTCAAGAACCTGCGCTCTACGAACACCTTCAATGTCAACGTCAATATCAAGTACTGATACACGGGCCGGATTAAGAAAACGCCAAGGGTATGTCTTAGTCTTTTCACGTAAACAATTTATTTGAATAATATCCAAAGCATACAGAAGAACAAATCCCATACCAGAACCGCGCGCCGGCATTACCAATGTTCCAGCATTCCAGCATTCATCAATAATCTTTTGAAGATTGAGGAAGTATGCTGACCATTGTGCTTTATTTACTTCAGAAGAAATCCATGTCATTTCAAGACATTCATTTAATGCCTTATATGCCTCTTCATTCTGAAGATCTTCATGCTTTTTAATACCATCTATTACCGCAAAAAATAATTCATTATCTGAATAATGCGTGGAATGTAAAAACTTTTCCAGTGCAGGCATTAATGAAATATAATAATCTATTTCCTCTTGTGTTCTTGCATGGAAATCTCTCCACGGTAAACTCGGAATCTTTAATGGTTTTAATATACTAAAATCTTCACACTTATCTTTTATCTCACGAATTGCTTCATATGCGGCTTCAATTTCTTCATCTGTAAGATACTTTAAATACTCTCTTACTTCCTCATCATTCATCATATAAGTTGAAGCATAGAAACTTTTTACTTCTCTATCACCATCTTGTGCATTAAGAAATGCTTCGTGAATTGCCGCATCTTCTGGACGGCCATAATGGCTATCTGTTGTTATAATATATTTTAAACCTAATTCATTTGCAATTTCAATCAAACATTTATTTACGAATATTTGTTCTTTACTATTTGAAGGTTGAAGTTCCAAATAAAAATTTCCTTCTCCAAATATATTCTCAATATATTCACACCAATCTTTTGCTGTTTGATAATATTTTTCATCGCTAGTGTCCATATATCTCAATAGGAACTTATCTAATTGAGAGCCAAGACATGCGCTACTCGCAATCAAATGCCCTTGATTCGGTTTTACAATATCTTTTAAATCCTGATAATAAGTTGGACGTCTGCGTTGGCGCCGACTCATATATGAACGCTGCCATGCTCTTGTAGATAACTCACAAATTTGCTTATATCCTTCCAAGTCTTTCGCAAGAAGAATAAAGTGGAAGTATCTATCTTTTGTTTTATCATAATTCTTCGCGGTCAAACCATTTCTTGTAAGATATATTTCGTTGCCGCGAATCAACTTAAAATCTGGATTCTTTTCTTTAATCTTTTTATAATACTTTTCCGCCTTAATATAACCAGATATAGTTTCATGGTCTGTCAAAGCAACACATTCGTGCCCGAGCTCTACTGCTAAATCCATTAGACTCTCAACCGTGTTGATGCAGTCCCGTAAAGTCTGATTGCTAAAGTGCGAATGGTTATGCAAACTCCCCGGGTATCTTGACATTATATCACTCTCCTTTTATCTATATCTATTATATCATAAATTTCAAAATTTGTCAATCAATCTTTATGCCTGTTAAAAATGGACAGTTAGGATTCGCAATTACCGTTCTCTGCAAAGCTGACATTCACCAGGGTCTTCTGGGTTGCAACCTTCACAATCCGGATTCCATTCCATGGACACATGGTCATCACCATCATCAAGTGCAATGCTAATAGCGTTCAAAATTGCATTCTGAATCGTTGTTGCTTCTGAACACTTCATATATTCCATTATTTTGTCAAATTCTTTGCCTGTAAATTCAACAGAAATCTTTTCTTCCATTTGATTTATCTTTTCATCATTAACCATATTTTGATATTCATTTTTACAAATCTCACATTCATGAAACCTAATACTATTTTGCGCGGCAAAATATATTAATTCACAGCATTGGCATAATGGAGAAACATTAAGAGTAGAACCTTTAAAACAATTATCAGAATTCATATTTACTATTATCCTCCATTAACTTCTTATGTCGGTATGAGTCATATAGTCCCATTCACGATCTTCTTTATATTCCTGTTGTGCTTCTAATATATCAAGCCAACCCATCTGCCAAAATCTAAATAATATATTATCTATTACAATCATTTCTTCTGGAGAGCTTTCAATATTAGTGGCTTCAATTAATTGCTGTTTATATTTAGAAATTAATTCAAAGCGATTATCATCACATATCATATTAGAACTCATACTTACTACTATCCTCCACTAATTCATAATCATCAATGAAACACTGGACTGACTTTTTACCCATCCATTCATTAAGGTTTGCGCGCCCATAAATAGTAAGTTTTTTCATCCTATTATTCATAACTTCCTCAATAAAGTCTGTATCTTTAAATTTCACATAATCAATTCCATTATATGAAATCTTAACACTACTTTTGTCCGCGCCCATAACATTAACACTCATAAGTGGAATATTCTTTACAATAATTCTTGGTTCATCAATATGATTTCCAAAGTATTCTGGATGTGCGCTAATTGAACCAAGTAGTTCATCATTATAATCTGAACCATCCAAAATATAATCAACAATATAGCAATTTTCAAAATCTTCTGCTTTTAGCTTCTCATTAGCATACCTAATAAGAGCATCTAGCTTATCACCATTAAGACCCCAGCCGGCAGCATTATCATGTCCAGCTGTATAATTCACAAGGCCGCTATCTTCTAGGAACTTCTTAAAGCTAGGCAGCCCAGCAAAATTCCCATCAGAACGGATACTACCCTGAATTTCATTGTTATTATTGCGACGCCCTATCATTACAGGTTTATGATATTTATTTACAACATTCATTGCGATAAGGCCTGTAAGTTCTTGCTGTACATTATCTGAACCATCTAGTTCTACTACAATGATGTTATTATCGGCTAATCCATCTTTCTGAATTTTAAAATCAATTACACCTAGCGCCTGTTCTTTTAGACGATCTTGTCGCGCTTTTGCGTTCTTGCCAACTCGTGCTGTTTGTTCAGCCGCATATTCAATATCACCGATTTTTGCGCCACGTTTTGTGCTTGGCATTTCTTTTTTGGGTTCAATAAAGCAATAGAATAATGTTTCTTTTTCTTTCTGCGTGCCGACACGCGTAATAGCATTAATTAGAGGCGCAATATAGAAAGCAATATCTACTGGGCCCAACCCAACATATGGAGGTGTAGCTTTCTCCTTTAGTGAATAAGACTGTGCTTCTAATAAAGTCTTAAATCCTTCATTTTTGATATTCCTTAAACCTTCCATCATAATATAGTTGGTTTCTATATCTGTTCTATCCATTACATCCGCAATTTCGCCAAGCGCAGCAAGGTCAATATAATTATGTGCCTGCTGAATACCTAATACATCATCTAGTACTTGACAGAACTTATATACTACACCAGCGCCGCATAGAGATTTATTTGAATATTCTGGTGATAGTTGATTATTTACTACGACAACAGTTGGTAAGTCAGAGACTACTGGATTACCATTTTCATCATATAGCTGTTCGTGATGATCAAGACAAATAACATCCATACCCAATTCTCCGAGAGCGCGATGTTCCTTTACATCGTAACTCGCGGCATCAGGACATAGAACAAGGTCCCACTTAGCTTCATCACAAATCCAATCTACTTTATCATCAAGGCCGTGCTGTTTATGGTCATGTACAGTAAATTCAAGTCGCGCATTAGGGAATATATGCTTAATGTAAAGCCAAAGAATAGCACTACTAGTATATCCATCGGCATCGCAGTCTACAATAAATAGTATATCACTATCTCTACGTAAATGATATAGAAGCCTCTCTGCCGCCCTCTCAATATTTACTAACTTATAAGCATCCAATTCGCAATTCTCAAAAGTAGGATTCATAAAGTTTTCAATATCGGTAACGCCACGGTCCTGCAAGATTTCTTTTAATGCCTTATCTGGATTTGTACTAAATTCTTTTCTTAATCTATATTTCATGATACCACCTCTTGCGGTGTTTTAATAATTCTCGTAGCATTAGATAATATAAGGCTCCTAGTGTCTAAATAAATAGGAATCTCATTTTCTCCATCCTTTATACTAACTACATAACAATCTCCATCTTTACTGGCTGAAAAAGATTTTATAGTCCCTATCACCGTAAATTTAATAGTATCATTAATATCAAATAATGTTGTCATTTTTACTCTCCTTATCTTACTCTTATTCTATGTTTATAAAGTTTTTCAAAAACTTCTTTACCTTTATCAAATGGACTATCTTTATGTCCTAAAAGATTATCCATATCCCATATATAATAAAACGTAGCTTGCCACTTATATTTCTTACACATATTTTCAATTTTTGTGCGATATTCTCTTGCTTCATTTGAGCGCCAATCTTCATATTCTTTATCAAAGGCAATTGTTATTTCATTAACGCCCAATATATTTGTTAATAAACTAACTTGAAATTTGTTTAAATTAGAGCCGCAGCACGCTACCGTATTACTTAACTCTCCATAATATCCATCATCTAACAATACGGATTTTTCACCTTCAGCTATTATTGCACTTCTACGTCTTTTAATAGCATCTTGATGCTCATATATTCCATATAAGTTAAAATGAAGTGGATGAGCATATAATGTATCTCCTATTTGAACAGGTTTATATTTTCCAGTTTTTGCTTCTTCAGGGTCTAGCGTCCGCGCGCGAATGCCCACCAATCTTCCATTTATATCAAAATGTGGAATTGTAATTTTATTTTCTCTATTCCAAAATCCAATATGAAATTTATCCATTACTTCGGATTGTATTCCATCCCTTAGCCAAAGTGGATGATGATATGGAAGAAAATATGATAACATTTCTTTTGGATATTCTGTAAGCCGTGGAATAGATGAATCAAATTTATATTTATCAAAATCAATATCTGGTTTATATTTTTTCTTATCAGATACTATAATATGTTTTATACATTTCTTTACATAATCTACCGCTTCATTAAATTCTATTCTATGATAATTTATTCTCATAAATTTCTGGTAAAGCGTGAAGATTGACATTGCTTCATTGCATTCCGTATAGCACCTAAATATTTTATTATTTTGATACCAATATAATTTCATTGATTCCGCTTCATCTAGTGGATTATGACAGATTGTGGGACATACTAAATATCCTTTATCTTCATAAAGTGCAATTTGGTCTACGCCAAGGCTTTCAAGAAATGTCTTTACATCTTCTAATGTAATTGAGTTAATAATATCTTGAGTTGTAATATCTAATAATTCAAGTTCGGGGTCTAGCCCTTGTAATGAAGTTGTCATTATTAACCTTCTTCCTAAATTTTAATAACTCGTTCGCTTGCGCTTGAAAATAAATCTAACGGTTCGCTAATAGGTTGATTTACTGCATTTGTTATAAATAAATCCTTTCTTTCACCAGTACCAAGATGAATATTACACCATATTCTAATCATCTTATAACGACCACGACGCATTTTATATATATCCAATACATGAGTTGGCGGATGATCTATTATATCTCTATCAATCGTACCTTCTCTTGCCGCTTGTTGTAAAGTTCCAAGAATTGACTGCCATCCTTTTTCAGATACTCTTGTCATTACATAACCCATATCTGCTTTATCAGCAATAGCCTTCGCGCCACGGATACTTTTTTCATCTTTAAAATTCATCTCATCGTCACCCATTGCAAGCGCATTTACTTGTGTTGCTGAGAAGATAAACAATCCATAATCTTTTGCTAATTGTTTGAGTTGGTTTGCCATCATCATCAAAATAACATCTTCACGAATATTATTTTTTGAGAACTGATTAATCATACTCGCGGTTGAATGAATATAGTCAAAGAAAACATATTTAACCTCATCTACTGTAGCGTATTTACGAATTGTTGCTTCAACATTTTGAAGATTCGGGTCACTTATTTCTTCTATAATAAAATATCCGCTATATTCTTCAATTATTTTCGCAGCCTGTTTTACTCTTGTTAATTCTCCTAAATCATAATTACCAGTTAAAATATGGTCCTCATCCACTCCTGATATATAAGCTAACATAATAGTTTGAAGTTCTTCCTTATCCATTTCTGTTACAATAAAGAGAACTTTTCGTGGCTGCCGAGGCTCACCATTTGCTTGTATTTCTTCTATAAATGCCTTCTTATCATGTGACCATCTTTTCGGATATGCTATATGACAAGCATCAAATATACTTGTACGAGATTTACCTGCACTGGTACTCGCGCTCTTTAAGAAGAAGCACCCTTCTCTCGCACCTCTACATACTGAACTAAACATCTTGCCTTCAAGACTTGGCCCAATACTTGGTGATTTCCTTAAGTCTTCAATTAGTGTTGTTAGCCCTTCCGCGGGATCGCCCTTGGTTTTCCCGCCATTTAAGAAATCATTTCTAATCTCACTATAATCTTTTTCAACACTATTTAATATATCCTCTAACGATGCTCTTTCTAATCTATCAATAAGTTCTGCTTCTAAATGTGGATCTTTTACATCTTTATCTGCTATATAATAATAACTAATATCATAATGTGCTTTTTGTAATCTTCTTAACAATGAATACTTTTTTAATCTTTTATAATGTACGTCAAAGTTGCCTAATTGGGCGTATTCATAAGCATTTTTTAAGAAGTCAAGACCACCTTCGGCCTTATAGACTTGTGCAGCTGCTGAACCACTTCTTTCAATCTCTTGATCTACATCAATCGGTGTTAATACTGCTGCGCCCGCCTCATATAATTTTTTAATCGCAAAAAGACATACTCGGGCAGGCTTATAATCAAAATCCTGTGCCTGTATGTCTGGATATTCCAAAAACAATAGAGGTTTATACATTAAGCAACCGATAATTTGCCCATAGGCATAAGAATCGGATAGCGTCATATAATTCCTCCTTTACTTAATCTAGTAACGCATCATCTAGATTTATTTCTTCTTTTTTCTTCGTATTCTCTTTAATTGGAACAATATATTCTTTTGTTTCAGTATTCGCAATCGCTGCGGCAATACTACCCGCTCTGGCTTTTTTGTCTGCTCTCCAAGCTTTCATTTGTGCCATGCTTCTCGGTCCAACCAATACTAATGATTCAGCAAGAATTTTCTTATGCTGAACATGATAAATATAATCAAGACAATCTACAATTGCATCATCAGTATATCCATATTCATTCTGTAAGCGCTTTCTTTCTGTCCAGATACGCGGCCCAGGAGTCTTAATACCAAAAATTTGACATACCTTTAACTGGAACCGTTCTCGCGCCATTTTATCTTCATAACAATCTTTACAAAACCAATACGCAGTTTTGCCGCTTAATGTTGTATATTGAATCATTTCATCTTTTCTAATTTCTTGTCCACATCCGTGGCACTTTCGTGTTAGCTTCATACTACCACTCCTATACTTTTATTCTATATAAAGTATAGCATAATTTACAAAAAAAGTCAAATAAAAAAGAGCCTTTCGGCTCAAAATATAGATAAGGATTTGCACCTTACATGGAAACACGGTTATCGTCCGTGCGCTTTCTGTCAGCCGTTCCGATGTGCCCGGCACTCCAATCAAGGGGCGTTTGTACCTCTACAAACGCACTGGCCTACACCTGTCTGCGTCTACCTATTCCGCCACTATATTTATTTACATCAACTGTTTTACTTCGTCAATAAAATACTCAACAAGCGAAGATTGCGATGGAACCGCCTGACTAATCTTAAAGTCTTCCGAGCCGAATACTCTCTTAATAATATCTTTCATGATAGCAAGATGCTGTTCTTTTTCTTCTTCTGCCACATCTAAATACTTTGTCCATACTTCTTTTGCTTCCGCCATAACTTCTTGGAATGGACGGTCTTTAATCTGAGCAATTTCAGTATGGTCTGTGACCTGCGCGCCATCAAGTTCTACCGCCTTATTAATTGCATCACCAATAGCATCAACAAGTTCTTGATAGCCAAACTTAATCTTTGGCGCAAGATACTGATAACGACTACCAGCGAATACTGTTGGAGTGGAACGAGTATATAGGAAACGTTCCGATGTTCCGTCTGGATTCATCTGAACCTGTAGATAACCAATAATATCAACAATAGAGTTGACAATAGTGTAACACTGATTTGGTAGATCCGGACATACCGCAGTGATCGCTTCACCATCTTCAGTTCTCATTTCGGTAGGCTTATCCTTGCTATGAGCAATAAAAAGAATACCAAATCCTAATAGTGTTATTTCACGCCAAAATTCTGAAAATTCATTCTTGAGCATTGTCCAACCTTGACCCCAGGCAATGTCACGAATACTATCTTCATTTTCACGCTGACAAATATATTTTTCACATAGTTGCCACGCAATTGACACAGTGTCAACTACAATACTGTCATACATTTCTTTTGCCTGCGGTTTACGAAGCTGTGTTAAAACCTTTTTTGCATCAGTCCATCTTAAAATTGGAACTCCACGAATACCAGCTAGTGCGTTTGTACCTTGCTCAAAGTTCATAAACAACGCACGTGGTAGCTGGCTACCGAATGTAGATTTACCGGTCTTTGGCTGACCATAAATCAATAGGAACTTACCCTTTAAATCTCTTGAAATCTTTGATGGTTCAAGAGAAAAAATATCAATATCTGCCATTTGGCTCGCCTCCTTTCTTTAAGAAATGGGAAGTAAGGCTTATGCCTTACTCCCAATCATACTTCTTAGCAGAGGCTTCCGCCGCGTTGGCACTGCCTGCGCCCTGCTTTGGAGCGGTAGTACGAGCATTAATCTGCATCTGTTCAATAGCAGCCTTACGCTCATTAAATGCCTTTTTAATCTCAACCGGATCGTAAGCAAAATCCTCTTCCTTGCACTCATCATCACCAGTAGTGATAATCAGTTCACGCACAAAACGAGTTGTAGTGTCCGGAACATCTTCACCCCAGCCACTAGACTGAACTTCCTCTTCCTGAGAAAGAACACGAATACGGCCCTTAACGGTTACTGTTCCATTTACTTCCCAATTACGGGAAATATATTCTACAGTATCAGGAGCTTCGACGATAAACTCTACAACGTCAAGTTTTCCGCCATACTGTACGATACCACCTTTAACAATTAGACGACCGGTTGTGTCACCTTCACGATTAACTTCATCATGCATATCCATAATGAAAATATCAGTTACGAAAGATGCAACGTCTGCAGCCTTGCCTTCATTAATGAAGCTGCCACGAAGCTGCCATCCATTAATAAGCTGACCGGTACGAGAAATGAAGTTGTTCTCCTGTAGAGTTGTACCAGTTAGACGCACATGAGACGCATTATCTACGCCTACATTCTGCGCGCTTTTCATCAGCTTTAGATCATTTAGACTCTTCCATGCTGGATTGTTCTTACCAGTGGAAGTAAATTCGGTGGCAAACATACCAACCTGGATATCGCTGGTTTCTTCCTTACCACCATAGGTCTGAGTTACACGGACCGTTACGGTCGCACGCTGATATGGACGACCATCGCTTAGCTTGCCGTCGCCAAACGTAACGTCCATTAGTTTACCTGAAAGATTAATTTTGTTAGTTGCCTGAATAGAAATACTCTTCATAATGTTTTTCTCCTTTGCTTCGATTATTATTCTAAATTATTAATTAAAACTCTGCTTCTGCTTCTTTTGCGGCCTTAGCAGCTGCACGTGCGGCAGCCTTAGCTTCTTTTTCTGCCTGCTTTGCGGCGAGCTTAGCGGCTTCTTCTGCCACTGGGTCATAAGCAAGACCCTCTTCAGTTAGAGTATGATACTTAACAGTCTTAGTCTTCGCCTTACGTGTTTCAGTTGCTGGTTCAAGTTCAATTACCTCTTCACGAGTGATGTGAGAATATCCTTTCTTCTCTAGTGGATTAATAGAGCCGATAACTGCGCTCAAAGAAATACCTAGTGCATCTGCAATCTGCTGCTTACTGTATTCCTGTCCAAAATGTTCCTTTAAAAAGTTTAATACGCGTTCTGAATTGTTACTCATATTCTTTTTTCTCCTTTTGATGTATATTTTTTATTTGTAGCGATTATTCGCTTACTATCATTTTATTTTAATTATTTTATTCCGCACACGGACTTCTTTCACTTTCTATAATAATTATAACTCAAAATTATACAATAGTCAAATAATTATTCATTATTTTCAATTATAAATTTTTCTTCCGCAATTTTAGCTGCAGCCTCATCATTTTCTGCGTCATCTACTACGGAACGTAATTTAGGAATAATATCTAATTGATAGCCATTTACTGCTTTTTTTAAATTATTAATTCTATCTTGCAGTTGATTAACTAAAATTATTGCTCCTACTACCAGTTTTGCAGCTTCTTCCTTAGTAGGAATATAATTATCGCCCGCTTTATTAATGGTTTCATATAATTGATTATAATTATCACGCATCACTTGCGCGGTTGCAAAACCTTTCTCATCCTGTTTGGATTTATCATAGTCCATCACTTGTTCTGCAGATACTGATGTAGAACGAGCAAGTTCTTTAAATAATTGAATATATTTCTTATCCATTTTTAACTCCTTTTACCGCTCGACCGGTAATTTTATATGAATTATCGCCTATCCATTTAGCCTCTTTTACAAATCCATTGCTTTCTAATTTAATAGCTTTAACACCCTTAGTAACACGTCCGGTACAACTGAGATCACTTAATGGATAACAATTATAGTAATTATTATTTCCGATAATTACAACTTTATCATCATCATCACTACTTAAAATTGCCGCTATTAAAGAATCACCATCTTCAAGTTTTAACACTGATGTACCCTTTTTAGAACGAACGGTATATTCAGAAATAGAGCTTTTTTTAATAAAGCCATTTCTTGTAATACAAGTTAAAGTTTTATAAGCATTAAAACTTAGTGTGTCAATTAGTAGACGTGGATGCTCCCCTCCAATTTCAAACACTTCATTTAATTTATATTCTTTTCCAATTTTCAATTTACTTAAAGACGCATTATACATTTTACCTGCATCTGTAATTAATGTTAAAGAACCAAGATTCGTTGTATAAATTATCTCTTGCTTACTAATTTTACTAGCTTTCTCTTTTTCAATAACCTTGATAGTTTTACCATTATAAATTACTACAACATCTTGTTCTGTTATTTCTTCTGGTTCTTCTTCATCACCAAGAATATTAGTAATTTGTGTCCGTCTATTGTCACCAAAGCGTTTTGCTACTTCTTCTAAAGTTTCAATCAATTTTTCATCAAGCGCGGTAGGCTCAGATAATAAGTATCTACAGTCAGCAATAAAACGTCTTTTTTCTTCTAGCTCATCCTTTAATTTTACGCCATCAAGTCGGCATAGGGAAGATAGTTTCATTGCCAATATTGCATCTACCTGTTTTTTATTAAATCCATACTTAGCTATCAACACTTTTGCCGCTTCACTTGGATTGTCACTGCCTTTAATGATAGCTACGATATCATCAATGTTGGCTATAGCAAGTAACAATCCCTCAATGATGTTTTCACGTGCGAGTGCTTTATCAAGATCAAATTGAATCATATTACGCTTACACTGACGAATATGTTCAATATAAGCATCGCACGCTTGGCGCCACCCAAACACCTTTGGAAATCTTCCTTGGTCCAGCAATACCATATTGATTGAGAACCAATATTCCAATGATGTGTCATGATAAAGTTTAGCAATCATCTTCTGCGGATTTACGCCCTTACTCAGATAAATACGAATGTCTGCTGTCTTTTTAGTATGATCAATAACTTTATCAATTCCATATTCTGGATCATTTTGTGTGAGTTCTGCTAGTTGGTCTATTACTGTATTTGTAAAAACGCTATATGGGAGTTCAGTAGCTTGAATCATATTTTCTGCGGGATTATATTTTAATGTTGCGCGCATACGCACGGATTTTCCGCCGCCACGCTTCAAGCTTTCTTTGACTTCGTTGCTATTAGTAATAGTTCCACCTGTGGCAAAGTCGGGTGCACAATAAATATCATCAAAAGGCACATTAGGGTCTTTAATGATTTTAATAAGTGCATTATTTACCTCTTTGAGATTGAACTGAGGTACTGAGGTTGCCATAGCAACCGCAATACCTGAACAACCATTTACAATATTCCAATATCCAATTGAAGGAAATACTGATGGAATTTGTTCAGAATCATCATAGTTCCAATACCATTCATTAATAGCGTTTTTCTTTAATCCAGCAAATAGATAATCAGAGATTTCAGCGGCACGCATTTCAACATAACGGGCCGCAGCATGAGAGTCGGGAGAAGATGGATTTCCATAGCTGCCTTGAACTTCTTCAAGAGGATAATGAGCCGTCCAGGGCCGAGACATACGAATAAATGTATCGTACATCGCGACATCGCCGTGTACATAACTTTGAGTCATTGCGGCAGCAACGGATTTCTGCGCTTTTTGGAACTTATCCTTATGGGTCAGTTTATTTGTAAACTGGGCATAAAGACCCTGCCGTAGACCAATTTTTAACATATCACGAACGTCTGGGATTGCACGTTCTTGAGCAACTGAAGCCGCATATTTTAAGAAGGCTTCTTCAGTTGTTTTTTGAAAATCTACTTCTTTAATCATAGTTACTCCTTATTAATTAAATATGTATCATCCATAATATTTTCAAATGTAATTTTATCATAATCCCAATATGGGATACGTTTTATTGGAATATTATGAGATTTAGCATATTCATTTTTAATGTTGTCATATTCTTGTCGTGTTTTTAATGACATATTATGACCTGCACGCCATTCTTTGTAATGATGCTCTCCATCATATTCTAATAAAAATGTATTATTTATAAAAAAATCATATTTTAATAGGTGTCCTAGTGGAGATTTTAAATCTTCATAAGTTTTTTCAATAGTAAATAAAATATTATTACTGCTTAATATTTTTGTAATTTTTTCTTGTCCTTTAGATTTAATACAACCACAACTAGTTGTATGACCATTTATTAAGTCTGCACATCTAACAGATACAATATTACCACAATCACATTGGCATATCCAAAATACTCCCTTTCCAGAATCTTTATTAGGATCAGGATATAGTGCTAAAAGATGATTAAATCGTTGATTTGTAATATCTTTCATTAATGCTTTACGACAATTCTTTTTTTGTAAGCATCCACAAGATAATACTTTTCCTTTTCTTATATCTTGACCAAGTGCTGTTTTAATAGTACCGCACGCACACCTATATTTCCAATAAGCCATAGTATTTTTGGGGGATAAATGATGTAATTTATGATACTCTTTATCTTCTTCAATTACTGTAATAATACTGTTTGGAACACCATGGTCTGGCATATACCATCCGGTCATATCAATTTTTTTACTCATATATTCCTCAATTATTTAAAATATTAAAATCAACATTTTCAAATAGAAAATCTCTTCTATCTTCTACTTCAGTTCCCATTAACATATGTAACGATTCGCGCGCGGATTCAGCATCATGAATTGTAAGAACTTCAAGACGTCTATCTGTCTTATGCATCATAGATGCTTCCATATCCTCAGCTGTCATCTCACCAAGCCCTTTATTACGACCTTGTTCCCAGCCAACATGAGTTTTCTTTAACTCTTCAAGTTCTGCATCATCATATGCAAATACACGCTTATCGCCTTTTGTAAGACGATATAGAGGCGCACGCAGCCAACATAGTCTACCTTCTTCAATAAACTTTGGCATAAGAACATAGAACATTGTAGCAATTAAACACATAATAGCATATCCATCAGAATCAGCATCTGTTGCAATAGCAACTTTACCATAGTTTAATTTGCTGCTATTATACTTATTTTGAATACCACACCCAAGTGCAAGGATAATATCACTTACTTCTTGATTTTCAAGACATTCTTCTAAGGGATGCTTCATGAGATTTTTAACCTTACCGCGCACAGCATATAATGCTTCTGTCTTTACATCGCGTGCTGGCATCAAACCACCAAGAGCAGAATTACCCTCACTAATGATAAGCATTGAATCTTGTCCATGCTTTTCACAATCTTTAAATTTATCAGAAGTATTAATCTTACGTTTCTTTTGCTCTACTTCTTTTTTCTCCATATTGAGGACTGCTTCACGAGCGCGTTCAGCTGCGGCTTCTGCTTTCTCAATCTTTGTAAGCATTTCTACAATAACATTAAATTCACTAGGATATGAAGTATTCATATCTTTAAGTGCATTAGTAAATGCAGTAGATGCTAATGTACGAAGTGAAGCATTATTTACTTTTGATTTTGTCTGATTTGCAAATGAAGGATTTTCAACTTTACAGTTAATTACATAGAATAGATTCTTACGAATATATTCTCCTTCAAATGCAGATTCAGCTAATGTATTAAATGTCTTAGTAATAGCGGTTTTTGCGCCAGTGACAGGACTTCCACCTTCAGGACATCTAAGACCATTTACAAATACATATGCCGTTTCACTACGTACTCCCCATTGAAAAGCAATTTCTACACTATCAGTTCCATCATCTGCAGAACCAGTAATGATATGTTTATGTAATGGCTTCTTTACCATAGTAGATACGAAGTCATTAATACCATTTTTCGCGCAGAAAGCTTTTGTCTGTTTACCATCGGATACAACAAATTCAATTCCAGGATATAAATATGAAATATCTTGAATATCTTCACAGATTCTATCATATTCATATCCAATCTTTCCATTACAGAATACTGCTGGATCTGGAATAAAATAAATATCAGTACCCGACTTAGCAGTCTTGGCAGAAGCTTCTTTATATGTATCAAGTATTCCTTGATTAAAAGTAGCAGTTGCCTTCTTTCCATCTCTATAACTTGTTACTTCAAATCTAGTAGACGAAAGACAAACACATGAGCCGCCAATACCATTCAATCCTGAAGAATTTTTATATGCTCCGTGATCAAATTTTCCGCCAGTATGAGATTTTGTATAGATGGAGACTAATACATTTTCACCATCTTCACGCTTACCGAATGGTACTCCACGACCGTAGTCACGTACACGAATACCATTTGATTCTACATCAAGTGTGATCTCAATTCGCTTACCATAACCAGCAAGTGCTTCATCCGTACTATTATTGATAATTTCTTTTAAAGCTTGATATGTTCCTTCATTGTCATCCGATCCCAAATACATCTGTATCCTAGTGCGAACGCCTTCACGAAAATCAAGGCTCTGAATAGAATTTATATCATATGCTTGTTCAGGCATCATATCACTCCTATTTCTTATTATAATTAATTATATCATAGATTAAAAAAGAAGTCAATTACTTGACTTCTTTTATATTTTAAATAATTTTCAATAATAAATTTTTAATTTGTTCTGGAGGCATGGTATAAGGAATCTCAATTAGTGTTAAATGATTTTTCTTACAGTAATCACGCTTTTTCTGATCATATTCTTGTTGCTTCTTAAATTTTTCTTCACCGCCGAAATATTCAATAGGCTCATAATGTTGTTTCCCTTGAAACTCAATTAATACATATGGTTTTTTATTTATCAGTAAAGCAAAATCAAATCGTAACGCTTTTTCATCACCAATCAAATCATTAAAAATATATTGTTGACTATAATTAACATGATGTTCTTCTAAGATATTTTTAATAAATTTTTCACCCTGTGAAATGTTTGATGAACATTTAGAGCATGTTAATTTACCATTACGCTTTAATTCTGTATCACTAATAGTTTCAATATTACCACAAGAGCATTTACACTTATAAATACTATGACTTCCTTTATTGGTACCCAGCCATTCCATTACAAATAAATCGCCAAAATAATTTCCACTTAAATCATTTACTTTATTTTGACTTTTTTCAGAAGCACTTTTTTCAGTATTATGCCAGAGCGTATCCATTGTTCGGCGTTTTCCACCTGCACTACATTTTCGGCAACGTGTAGACCAAGGAGCTTTATCAGCACTCGTAGTGTGCAACCTATCCCATCTTCCACGCTGTTCTTCTCCACAATCACAACGTACCGGGACATATGATCTTAGCTTTCCGCCGCTATCATATTCACGCCACCATTTTCCGCTAACTGTCCAGGTGGTATTAAGGAAACGGTCTCCGATTTCAATATCGGTAATTTTGGTTTTTGGTTCAATAATTTTCATACGGATAATATCCTCCAAATTTATTTTTTGAGGTTTCCCTCATTCAATTTTATTATACTATAAATCTAATTAATAGTCAAATCTTTGACCTTTTAAATTAATGTAATAAAATTTATCAGATTCTGTAAAAGGAAAAGTGATATATTGTTTTTTTTCAATTTTAATAGTTTTTTCCATGCGCTCTACAAAACCCATATAATCATCAATGCACACAGGAAGATCCTGCGGCATTTTTTTCAATTCGTCAATTAGATCTTTTACTAGCATCTTGTAATTCCTCCAATGCTACACTATATCCAGCCATATGAGCGCCATAATCAGAAGAAAGGAGTTCTTCCATTACATCTTCTAATTTATGTACAAAAATTGGTTTTTCAGGATCAAAGTCACCAGCAAATAGATCATCCCAATCAATAATATTAAGAGTATCAAAACCATAGGCATCTGCTTTTACACGCAAGGCGCGCTTATTATTAGTAAAGACAGTACCATCAGCTTCAAGAGCGGCTTCCATTAATTCTCTTGTTTTACCAGTGCCTAGCGGGCGAGCAATTACTTTCATTTATTCATCTCTCCTTATACCACAATTTGGGAATATATTCTTTATATGTTATTGTCCTTCATCGCATTTTCTGTTTCTGGATTCATAAACCAGTGAATATAACTATCTTCGCATTCCGGACATATGTATTGATCTGCTCGATCAGACCATGTTCCATGCTTTTTTCCAGGTACAAGTTTTATACTTGCATATAGCGTCCTATGTGTGATCCATCCATATTCTTGAGTTATCTCTTTACCACACCTATCGCAAAATGTTTTAACCATCTTACAATACCTCTCCTATTAATAAAGTCTATTGTTTTCTTGTCTAAGATTCATTTCAGATAATACTTCCCGTACTATACGGTCATCTCTATTATAGGCAGAAAGTACATTATCAGCCATATGATGAGCCATATCTCGTATAATAACTTCTTCGCCCGCGCGTCGAGCCTTATCAACCATCTCTCGGGCTTTCTTCTCAAGCGCCTCTTCGTTAATAGGTTCTTTTATAATAGCTTTAATTTTTTCATAAAGTCTATCTAAGATTTGATTTTTAATATATTTTTCAATTTCAGAATCGGTTCTAGAATTATATGACCATTCTGATTTATTCATCTTATTCCAGACTTCTTGTGCTTTTTGCGTCAATTCTTCTTCATTAATAGTTGCCGCAAAGAGTTTAGCCATTTCTTGTCCGAATACTTTATTCATTTCGGTGTTGATTTCCATTTTATAAATACCTCTTTTTCTTTTATTATATCATAATTTTATTTAACTGTCAAATTACAAATTGAATTATCATGTATATTAGTAACTGCTCGTAAGTTTAATCCCATTTCTAAAGAATAGTTGTTTACAAAAGCAAGGGGAGCAGTGCCATAGCCACCATATATACTGGTTGGTTCATTTGTCATTTCTATTGTTTGAAGTTCTGGCACTGCTAACATACTTAAAACTATTTCCTTACCTTCCATATTTTTAAAATTATTTGGTAATTTAAAAATGAAATTAGCGGCTTCACCGGAAGCCAAATCAATATCTGTCATATTGATATTTTTCGTACCGCAGAAAGCACATTTCGGAGAAAAAATATCTAATGCGGCGCCACAGTTTTTACAATTTGTCTTACTCATAAATACCTCTTTTTCTTTTATTATATCATAATTTGAAAATTATGTCAAATTTTTAGAATATATACTTCACCATTTTGTTCCATAAATCCTCGTTTAATTAGTTCACTTAAAGCGTCTTTTGTTCCATTTTTAACTGATAAACCAGTATCATTTGATATAATTGCTGGGGATTTAATAATATATTGTTCAGTTTTACTTTTTTCAATTAAGTATAAAAGAAATTTAAATGTGTTTCCATTAAGTTGTCGCATAAAATAGAATAATTCATCGGTTGATAGGATATGAGCATTAGATAAATCTATAATTTCTTTACCTGCGGCATATGCGCCGTCTCTAGTTTTATTATACCCATTATTATAACAATTATATTGTTTTATCCAATAAGATTCTAGTTCGTCTAATTCTTGCGGTTTACATTCTTGTAAAATAGTAAATTCAAAATCATTAATATTTTTACTTTCACTTCGCGCTTCTGGATACCAACTTTTGGCAGATGATATTAGTCCATCTTTATGTTGTTTAAATCTTAATTCAATATCTAATGCTTGTCCAATATAACATTTATGATTTAATTTATTTTCAATTTTATAAATTCCTACCATTATAACCACTCCTGTCGCGTAGCGACCATATTTTTATATATATTTTTATTTTATATTTTTATATATATTATTATATATTTATATTACTTTCCAAATTTTTTGACACCTTCGCCAAATTTTTTGGCAATATGGTCAAATTTTTTGGCGAGCATCGCCAAATTTTCTGACATTAGATGTCAGATTTTTTAGGTATTCATCCGCCAAATTCTTTGGCTTTGAAAGACCAAATTTTTTGACAGTTGAACCAAATTATTTAGTGATTCAACTGTCAAATTTTTTGGCTGGATGTAGTAGTTCGAGAAATAGGGAAAAATTCTAATCGTCCATCTCTATTTTCTACAATATATCCTCTATCTATTAATTCTTTTCGCGCGTTGCGCGCGCCCTCATCACTCATTTTTAATTCTTTAGCAATACCCGCAGGTGAAAAATCATAATATTTTTGACCATCCCAAGAAAGTAAATACATATATAATTTAAAGGCATTGCCTTTTAAAATGCGCATAGCTTCTTTTAAAGGTTCCCATTTTGTAGGTTGTAGCCATTGTTCTTTAATGCCTTCGGAATGAGCAATATCTTTAGCATTGCCAGTAATTATTCTAATTTGATTTGCATAATTAGCCATACTGTTTCATAACCTCTTCCATCTTGTCTATTAATTTTACAGATGGATTTTTAAGTCCTCTAAAAATTCTACTCAAATGCTCTTGACTACAACCTATTTTTTCCGCCGCTTCCGTCTGTGTCCAATTATGCTTTGACATAAAAATTTGATATTGTGTAATAATTTCCTTGGTCATTTTCTCACCTGCCCGTGGGACATAATTTAGAATAAAATTTATACTTATTCCATCAAAGAATAAGTATATTTAATAACTTAAAACTCATATAAAAATTTTTACCAGTCATATTCAAGAAATAGTTTACGGGGATTTTCATCTTCCTTCCAACCTATATATTTATCGCGCAATTCACATAGCTTAGGGACATTATTATAAGTGCCAAAATAATCTTTATAAGTACAAGCAACTTTAATCATTTCTTCAAGGTTCTCTTCGGTTAGCTCAATAAAGTCGCCGCTCTGATAATCCTTTGGAATAAAAGAACAGTTATTTACTAAATCCCAAAATTTACGAGCATAAAACTCTTCTTGTACTTGTTTTGAATCCCACCAACCTTCGTGCTTGAATACTTCACGATTACGTGCGCTATAGATGTTAAGATCCATTCCCATAATTCCCATCCTCTCTATTATTAAATTCTTCCATACTTTCTAACATTTTAAAAATCATATCTCCTTTAGAGCCATATTCACAAGAATAGTCTTCTATAATTTGATATAATCGTCTATATTCTAATGGAGATACCGTAATAATAATATTTTCTGTGTCTTTTGGCGTATAAATATTCATTTAATATATTCCTTTCTTTTTCTATTTATATTATAGTATAAATTTTACAAAAAGTCAATAGTTGGAACATTTAGCCTTCCTTCGCAAAGAAGTCTGTCACAAAATAAGCACCCATTTTCCATTTCACAGTATTTTGTCTGTTCTTTGCTGTTTATTTCCTTTAATGGACACCAATATGGCCTGTATTCTAGCGATGATCTTCTTTCTTTATCCGCTTCACATCTACCATGTTCGCCATTATGACACGGACATTCATAGCAGTATTCTGGAAGCGTATTCATTGTTGTTATCACTATCATTCTTGCTTCACACATCCTTCCACTTATATTGTTGCTTTTATCGACGAAATCTACATCTTCTTGTAGTTATATCTACATCATTAACGCATCCCCAATAAGCACTACATGACTTATTTCCACAACATTTTTTCTTTTTGAATAATCTTTTAATAAAATTAATCATTATGCTCTCCTCTTTTATTGCATCTACGTGCCTTTAATTCACTTTTTCATCAAGCAAGTACTTTCCATCATGCTCTGACAAATTTGCTTCAAATTTTCAATCTCTTCTTTCTGCTCTTCCAGCACGGTAAGGGCGTTAGAATATAGTTTAAATTGGCAATCGGTTTCATTCACATATGGGCAGTTATCACAGCTATGAAATCGTCCATCTCTGTGTTGTTTTAATCCTTTGATAACCTTTTCCTTATCAATCATTTCACTTTATCACCTTTCTATGAATTATCTATCTTCTATAGCACGGGCGCAATTTTCACATATATTAGGATATTTACAATTATTACAATCATCTGGAGTGATTGGTGGCAAAAATTTCACTATATCATTGTATAACATTATATTACATATCTTACCATATGGAGAATAAGGACATTCATTACAACTATAATCAATAAGCATACAACATTTTATACCTTTAACAATTTCAGCATTTGTCATTATTTTCTCCTAATATTTTATCTTACTTGTTATATAAATTATAATATAAATTTTATAATTTGTCAAATAAAAGGAGTGAAGTTTCAACTCCTTAAATTTAATTAGGTAATTTACAAATAGCATCAATAAGTTTATTTTTCTCTTCTTGTGGAAGATTATCCCATTCTTTACTTAATTTAGTAAGAGTTTGAGTAGTTTCATCTGTCATTTCAATTTCCATTTTATCAAAAAGTTCTTTAATATCTATTGTAGATGCCTCTTCAATGATATTAGTTTTTGCACGTAGTCCTCTCTCCATAATTATTCTTCCCAAATACTTTCAATTAAATCAACGTTTTCCATTTCAGTTGGTTTCTTATCTTTAAGAATAAGATTTAATACAATGCCAACAAGCATAGCCAGCGCAGTTGTACCAATACTAACAACTCCAAAGTTACAAACTGCGCCTGAAACACCAAGTGTTAGTACGGCTGCGATAATAGTAACATTCTTATTATCGTTTAGATCAATATTACTATCCTTAATAGTACGAATACCAGATAGAGTAATATAACCATAGAGAATTGCTGCACAGCCGCCAAAAATAGCACTTGGAATACTTACAAGGAAGGCTTGAAGAGGTCCAATAAATGCGGCAATACCCATAATAATAGCGGCTAATGTAATTACATACTTGGAACAAATCTTGCTAAAACCAGTAGTTCCGACACTCTCTCCATAACTTGTGTTAGGCATGGCACCAATTAGAGTACCGAGAGCTGTAGCAGCGCCATCACCCATTAGAGTGTATCCAAGGCCGGGTTTCTGTGTTAAGTCAGTTCCAATTACAGCACTTAATGCCTTATGGTCTGACGTATGTTCACAAATTGTAACAAGGCTTAATGGTAGGAATAGTAGGAGAATCTGCGGCAAATAGCCCCAATTCCAAGAACCAAAATGTAGGAAGGCAAAATCTGGTAGTTGGAATAGTTTCACTCCATTAAATACACTAAAATCAATAATTGGTATACCGCACACTGTAAGCACAGCCGCGAAAGCATATACAATAAGAATAGCTACAAGGAAGGGTAGATTCTTAATAAAGCCTTTTCCATAATGCGAAATAAGGGCAGTAATAATAAGTGTTAGCATACCTAATCCAAATCCAATTAAACTATACTGTCCGTTAATCTGGAAGTATGTAGGAATAAAGGTTGCTAGATTAAGACCAATAACAGCAACAATCGGACCAATTACTACGGGCGGCAAAACTTTGTTAATCCAAGCAGTACCAAAATGATTGATTGCCAAGCCAACAATAAAATATACAAGACATACAATCAAGCCACCGATGAATACTGCTAAATAGTTCGGCGCGGCTCCGAGTGCCAATGCTCCAAGTACGGCCGCGACAAATGCTCCGGAAGAACTGATGAACATTGGTGACTGGCCTTTAGTAAATAGTTGATAAAGCAATGTACCTAGCGCGGCACCTAACATTGCTGGGGCAATCGGTACTCCACAAATCTGTGGAATTAGTACAGTGGCAACAAAGCAAGCAATGACCTGTTGCATTGCCGCGACAAGTAGTCTTTTTACAGGTAATTTATCATTAATTCCATATAACATATTATTTAGTCTCCTTGAGTTCTTCTATTTCATATTTTAATTTGTCTAATTGACTAGTAAGTGTACTATATTGATTCCATGGGCTGTCTTCTGAAGTTACAGAATTAGAATATCCCTTTGGAATATTTGTCCATTCTTTTTTTTCATTATCCCAATAATCACTACCGCCAACTATATTATTCGTACCAGTGACATATGTATGAACAATATTTGGATCTGATTTGACACTTGTTACATTATCCGATTTACAAGTTGAACTTGGAGCTTTCCAAGTGGTAGTTTCTGGATGTACTTTAAATGTATCTGAGCTATAATAGACTTGTTTCCACCAAGGTTCTTTATAATCCCAGGGATACCAAGTAGGATACCAATAACTGCCTCCTGCACAATCGCATTGTGATTTCCATGGTGCATTTATGCGACCGCAACGAGGGCAAGCCCAACCATATTCTGTTGGTGGTTTAGAATTAACTGTATATGTGGTACTTGTTGAAGTTCCAGTAGTTGAATCTCCAACCTAAACTTTATCTGTAGTATTCATATTAATCTTTTCTGCTTTTGAGAAATCATACTCATTAAGCATACTTACCTCCAATCTGATGTGAAACTATCAGTATTTTCTTTAAATTCATTTTCATGTTCCTTAATAAAGGCAATAGCATCTTCAATATTAGTAACAAGAATACCGCCTTGTTTAATTAAACCAGTAACATATAAATTCTGATAACTATATTGTTGTTCTCCAAGAGACGCGGCGCCACCAATATTTTTTGCTTCGCTGTGTGTAAGGAACATTTGTCTATTATCAGTGCAAATGCCCACAATGTATTTATGGTCACCACGTTCAATCTTTTCATGGAACTTGCCAATTTCTGCGCAAGTACCACTAGGAAGAACATCTCCATCAATACAAGCGATTAGGATATCTGTATTATTTAGACGAGCGTTATCTGCCTTCGCAATTTCCTGTGAGCCAGCAAATTTCTTCTTACCTTCTACTCCATTAATTTTTGTATTCTCTACTGGAGAATATAGATCAACTCCTGGAATAGCATTACGTACTTTTGCTGCCCATTCAGTATTTCTAAGTAAATCACCATAAGTAAAAATTGGTCCTGCTAAATAAATCTTCATAAAATCCTCCTTAATCAAGAGTTCTAAAGAAGTAAGTTAATTCTTCTTGGTTGCCCTTTTTCTCTAAATAATTAATAGCTTTTTCATCATATTCATAGTAAAGATCGGCGTATAGGTTAGATAATCTTTCATTACCCATATCATGATGTGCCCAACTTTTATGATTAATTGTCATTACTAGCATAGTAAGCCCTTCAATATCATCTTTATATTCATTAAAGCTTGCTTCTGCCACGCCCTTAATTGTTTCTGGGCCACACATTTCAGCCACCCTAAATCGTTGCCAAAATAATTCTTCCATAAAAACCTCCATTTTTCTTTTATTATATCACAGATTTTAAAAATTGTCAAATAAAAAAAGAGGGACAAGTCTATTGACTTGTCCCAATGGTAACGGCCCGAGGGCATCGCCCTCATTATATCAACGAAGCTAACTCCGCGATATTTGAACGTTCTGTCTTTAGCATTTTTACGGTTCCAAATAATTTGTTGCCGCTAAGAGAACCCAATAATCTCTCAATGCCATTATTGCTTTCAAACTTCTTTCCATCAGTTTGTAAAGTATCACCATTAATCCATAATTCAGAGCCTTTGCCGCAGCGACTTACAAGTAATTTATAGCCGCCGCCAGTAATATTCTGACCTTCAGATACATACAAAATTACATTATCCCAACTCATGCCGCGAATAAAACCAAGATTAACTGCTTCAATAACGCCTTCATCTTCAGCCATCTTTAATCCTTCTTCACCAAGTACACTAGCAATTGGGCCAAGTCCCCATTCAATCTTCTTTTGTAAGGAGCCTTCAAGGAATCCAATCTCGGGTGCATCTTTAAATGGCACTAAGTTACGAATAAATATAATTTTATCTTTCTTACCTCTTTTAATTAAATCCCAAGCATGTAAAAACATAAGGAAATCTTTTCCACTACCTGGAACTCCGGTAAGTAATTTTACTGGAATATCTGGGTTTTGTAGTAAGTCAAATGCCATTTTCTATTCAATATTAAGTGGACGAATAGTCTAGCCCAAAAAATCAATTTTTAACTCTTTATACTTTAATGGTCTATACATTTGACCAGTCCAAGTTAATACATCTTTTAATTCAGAACCCTAATAAATTTCCGCAAACTCATTAGTTTTACATTTAAGGATATTCATTTTAGGATCTGCATACATTAATGCCATGTCTGCATCTGATGGATAATATTTACCCCAACCAGCCCATTCTTCATCGCGTTTTTCTGCCTGTTCAGTTCCCATTGGATAAACAGCGTCAAGGTGTGGCATTTGTAATGCAAATAAGTATTGTAATGCATCACTAGTTAGAAAAATAATTTCTATATCATGCTCTATTGCATAAATTTCTGCCGCGCAAAGAATGCGGTGATCGGGTATATTAGATAGAAAGGAATATTTTTTTAGCATCTTATCTATCTTTTTATTATCTGTCATTACAGTTTCAAATTTTCCAGTAGTTAGAATAGAACGAACTGCTTCTCTTGCTTTATATTTTATTTTATCATCCTTATCATTACTTTTAATATGCTCTAATTCTTGTATTGTAATTGTACTAATTGCTATATCCACCTTAGGATCAATTAATCCTACCTAGTGGAGTAAGGCTGAAGTATCAGCCCAATGGCGGATATTCATAATATCACTCCTCGGTTTGTCCATAAATACGATCAATAAGACCTAATTTTAACATTTCTTGGCTATCTAAGAACCATTGATGGCGTGACTTACTCTCATATTGTTCTTCAGTAATTTTAGTATTATTAATGAAAAACTCACGAATTTGCTTATCAACATTATCATTAAATGCCATAATGTCATTAGCTGTTTTAGTCTCTGCGGCCGCAAGTGCCACATAACCATCATGTATTAGAGCATAGGAACAAGGGAAACAAGAGCGTATTACATTTTCATTTTTTCCGCCGCCGGCTAATATTACTGCCGCCATAGAGCAAGCATATCCTGGTACGATAATATTTAGTGGTTTAGAATATTGAGAAATGTAATGAGCAAGAAAGAACCCATCAGAAACGGAACCGCCGCTACTATTCATAATAATAGTAACTGGTTCCATTGAATCATCTTGCTCAAACTCACGTAATGGAATATATACTTTTTCTATAATATCTTCTTGCACATCACAATTAAATATAATTGTTCTGTGATTTAGCAACTGATTAAAATACTAATAAGTTGCTGGGTCAAATCCATATGTTTGCATTGAATTAAATAGTTCTTCTAAATCCATACAAACCTCCTTAACGCAATAATTTACGCATTATTAAATATTTTTGCTAATGTGCAATCTTTTGGGTCAATGTCTTCATTTCTAATTCGCTTTAAAAGCGGATGGCGAACAGAAATGCCTTCTCCATCAGAATTTGCCTTAGCTTCGCTAACCATCATTCCACTAATAGATACTGGAACATTAATCCAGTCTTTTAGATTAAGTTTCAAATCTTCTCTAAAGGTATCAGTTAAACCGCTAACTTTACAGAGTGGAATAAGCTGGCCTTCTTTATTATAAACGCCGACTTGAATTGCGGCGGGCCATCCATGAAAATAATTTTTAGTTACGGGAATATAGGCACCACCATTTTGGTATTCACCAAAATATTCTCCTTCAAGAAGTTCTCCTGTTCTTTGATTTTCCCACAAAGTCCAAGAACTCATATCTTTACCTGTATAAATTTTTTCTCCCGCAACAGTACCCATAATGACACAATCAATTTCAGATGAAATTTCTTGTTTTACTTTAACCGTATCCCAAGCATGAGGACCGCGCTTACCGGGGATATAGAGCGAATCTTTCCGATAACAGACCGCACCTTCACCGCCAGCAGCGAAAATCTCGCCCATCTTATCAAAGAATGTGTTATCCATTTCGTAATATTCTACTCCTTCTACTAGAGGAGAATTAATTCTGCCTACTACTTCTGGAATATGAGCGATACGCACTTCAAATGGTTCATTCATTAAATCAGTACCATCAAGTGCCAATACATCAAAAATTCTCCAACGAAGTGGATTATCCTTTTGGCGCGCGAGTGCTTTTGGAGGAAGGCATCGAAGTATAGAACCAACATCTTTATCAATTAGACCCGGAAGATATACTTCTCCCAATATAACAGTCGGCAAGTTGCCGGTTATAAAAGCATTGCACACGTCATCCCAAAATAATACCTTATCTTGGATTTCTCCATAAGTTTTGGTTACGGTAGAAATACCACGAGTTTGTAGTGCTTGTCTATCGCCAGTAATAACTGCACGGGACCAATTACCATCTGTTTTTAAACCGAACATATAATCGCCGCTTTCAGCCATCTGTTCGAGTTTAAATCGTTTAGCCTCTGGAGACATTGTGGAACTACAAGCCCAGTATTTCATAGGTTCACTAGTAAAATAATCCATACTATTCTCCTTAAATTAATTTTAAATCTTCTAGTAATGTTTTTGCGCTTTCGCGTAATAAATCTAATCCTTCATCATTATGAATAATATAATCAAAAGCAAATACATCAAGTGAGGTTTCACTTGGATGTTTACGTTGTTCTTCTGTTAAGACTGGATTCACCCAATCAGATCCATCAGCATTTTTACGTTCAATACGAACGCTTACACTATTTTTTAGACGTTGAAGCGCAATATTAACCTCATTTTCAAATCTGGCATCCGGAATAATTGCTACATCAAAATCACTATATGGCTCAAATGCTTCAATCAATCCTATTACAATACCAGTCCAATAGTTAGGATGAGTATTACGTACAATATCAGTTCCCACATACTGTAATAGAGTGCGCCCGACATCATCCTTTTTACCATCCCAATCAAAATAGTCCCGTAAAATCCATTTTAAAGCATCGGCAAAATGAATAATTAAAGTTTTTTGACCATGTTTGGCTAATTCTTCTTTCATAAAATTGGCTACCATGTCTTTTCCGCTGCCAGATTTACCAGATAAAATAATTGTACCTTTCATTCTTTCATCATCTCCAATTGCATATTAAAATAGAATCGGAGAAATTCTATTTCTTTTTCTGTATAAATATTTGAATAATAGTTTGTAGCATTATTTAAAAATTTAGCTGCTATTAAGGAATCATTTAATTTTAAAGCCATATTCCATAATGCTTCCGCGGTTTCTTTTACTTCATTATTAATATCCTAAAATATTTCAGTCATTTTTTTTCTCCTTTTGAAGTTTACTTAAGGCATTAAAAAAATCTTGTACCGCATCTCGTGTATTTAATGTAATTTTTCTAATTGCTTTTGGTGGTAATCTATCCTCACCACTGGGCAAAGTAAATACATAATATAATTCATCTTCTTCATTATTTGGTATAATACGTGTAGTAAAATGAACCCCGTCTTTATTTTTTATTTTAATAATAGTTCCATATTCTTCATGGAAAGTTTCTACATTTGATGTTTGTGGATTAATTTGACTAATTACTCCAACATAATCGTCACGGTCCACTTGATAAATATCATTATTCATTTTGTTCTCCTTTAAAATTGTCTTTTAATTTTTGTGCCTCTATTTGTGCCAAGCGGTCACATTCATTGTTCCAATAATTAGAACCATGTCCTTTTACTTTACTAAAATTATACCAAAAGTTATCAAAATATGGAATAATTTCTACCCATAAATCTTGATTAGCAACGTCGTCACCTTTGGAATTTACCCATCCATTGCGCTGCCATGTGGTATACCATTCTTGTAAGTAACAATTAATGGCATAGGCTGAGTCACTATAAATTATTACATTTTCATTCGGATGCCGATTTTTCTGCGCGAACTCCAAGGCATTGCGTATCGCCAATAATTCCATACGCTGGTTTGTGGTACCATATTCGCTTCCGGCAACTTCATAAATGCGTTCGCCACCACGAAGAGCAATGAAGCTCCAGCCGCCAAAAGTTGCGTTGGCTCCTAATTTTTTACATGAACCATCTGTATAAATTTCAAGCTGTGCAATTTGTGCGTGGCTTCTTTTCTCTTGTATCATCTAATATCCTCCTTTACTTAATATAATTATACATTAATTTAAGTAAAAAGTCAATTATTTGTAGGCGGCGTTTCGGGTAAATTCATAATATATTCAAAATAAATTTTACCCTGTCCATTACCGTTTAAGCCATCGTGATAAATCTCATATATATCGTTGACTTCTTTTTTTTCGGCCGCAGAGGCCCAGCCACGATCGTCTACCAAGATTTTCTTCCAATGATATAATGTATCAAAAAGTTCCATTTTTGTACCTTCTCCAATTATTGCAAGACGCCCATCAATATGAGCAACATGGTCTTGTAGTTTATCTACCTTGGATTCTACTTCTGACATTTTGCCGCTAAGATTATCGACAGCGATCGCGACTTCGTGTAACTTTTCCTGATTTTCTTCGGCTCGGTCTAGAAATTTATCCATACGCATTAGGCGTTTTTGTTCTTCATCATACTTGTTCTTGAAATGTTTGAGAAAGTCTCCGAACTTGGACATTGGTATCACCTCCTTTGGAAGAAATTATTTAGGTAATTCTATATTTCCTATTTCTTTATTAATAGCATTAACAATATCGAGTAATTGTGCTAGAAACAATATTTGAATTTGTATCTCATTTGCTGCGCTTGCACCGGTAGCAGCCCAGGTTCCTTTTCCATTACCCGTAATATTTTTCTATGATACTGTATTAATAATTGTTACTCCAGCGCCACGATGCATTGTAGTTGGAATATTATTAATTTGTGGTAGAATTTCTTGTTCTAGAGTATTAATTGTTCGTAGAATTACTTGTGAACCTGGTACAAGTAATGAATTTACATGATATAGATGTAAAACATGAGCGCTGCTTTTATTTTGTATATTACTAAAATATTCGCTATAAAGATTTGAAATTAATTTGGTTTCGTCGCCACCCTCATCAAATAATGCAAATGCCGCCACAGCGCCGAGATAATTTTCAAGCAAGCCTTTATTACTTTCTCCAACTACAGAAGACGGGAAGCAATTTAAAATGGCAGAACGTATCCATTTTAAATCATCTATTGGTAATCCCGCGGTCTAAAAAATATCTGCAATAGTATTTAACTAAGCATCAAAGTTGCTTCCAAGTGAGCCGCCGGCGAATCCCATTTGATTATTATAAGTATTATAAGATTTAACAGTAGCAGAAATTCTAAATGCCGCTTGAAGACTTGTTAATAGCGATTCTTGTTTAATAATATCATATGATTTTCCTAGTTTTCCTTTTCCACCCAATTTTTCATCTAAAAGAGTGTGTGTAACCTTTTCTAAATTAATGTAAGCTTCATCAATTGCTTTATACTCTTTTCTTAATTCTTCAAGATTGTCAATAGAGAATTTTGATGCAAAAGAATATCTAAAAGAAGATGAATTGCTATGTACAATTTTATTAATTTCATCATCAGCAATTCTTTGAATTTGTTCCATTAAATCAAACTAGGCCTGTTGTATAAGTTCATTTCCTTTTGCTATTGCATTTGCTAGCTTAGGTTTATTTAATTCTATAAATTTTTTTTCTAAATTTTTTAAAGAATTGGACGAATCTATTCCAATTGTGACAAAATCATTTTTATTATTTTTTCCAGCATTATAAATTGTTCTAGTATTATCATTTTTCATGCTGAAATCGATAGTAGCAAGTAATTCTTCTAATTTAGGGCCGTTTATATAAATTTTTATATTGCGTAATTCTCCCTCAACCTCATTTACTAATTGTGATTCCGATAAACCAAATAAATTTTGATTATGTGCATTTGTCAGTGCGGTAATAATATTCTATTTTAATTGTTTAGATGCCTAAGTTGTTGTGCTTCTAATAAGATTTGTTATAGAAGTTGCATTAGAATTTTTTACCACATCCTAATTAACTACAAATTCATTTAATTCAGACATATCTATAGATGCCTTGCCATCTTTAATTATTACTTTTACCGTTATCAAATCTCCATTTTTAGTCATTAATTCATATTCTTTTTCTTGCGCCTATCTTAATTTAGTTAATGTTTTAATATCTTCTTCTATTTGTTTTTGTAGATTTTTAATTTGTTCTATAGTAGATATTATATTTAATGATTCTTCATATAAATTGTTATCACTATTTGATGGTGATAAAGACATGGCTTGAATTAAAAGTGAATTAGATTTACCCTAGGATTTTGCTACTATTTCTTCACGTTGAATTAATTGATTAATACGTATATATAATTCAGTTGCACTTTTTGCGTCCTCAATACGGGAGACATCCTCATATATTCTTGCTTCATGAGCATTCTAGCCGAAGTTTTTTGGTAATCCAGATACTTTAAAATTCATTATCATATCAATTATTGAATTATCTTTACTTGTTAATTCATTAACAATATCATCTATCTATATTGGTTTAATTCGTTTGTTTAAAATTGAAAATAAATGTTTTTTTCCATATTGTGTTACTGCCCAAGCTATGGCAGTTCGTATGGGTTCAATTAATTTATTAAAATTACCATCTGTAGGATAGTTAGGAGCAATAATTTCTACTAATTTTGCAATTAGAACGCTATTATCTTTAAGTGAACGTATAGTATTTTCTGCCCAAGAGGCTAATTCACGATATGCCGTCTAAGATATGTTTTTAAATCTATATGCTCCACGAATTACATATTTTCCATTTTTATGTTTATTAGTTAATTGAGAGGTTTTTGCATATTCAACCTATATTTTCCTAGTGAAACGATTATATGCTTTTTTAATTCGTTCCTGCGGATTCTTCCATTCCTAAGAAAAAGCCAACCCCTCTAATTGATCCCATTTTTTACTAAGCATATCATCTAAAGCTTGATCAAGCTTTTCTATACGTTTGCTTTCATGTTCAGATATCATTTTTGCTTCATATAGACCTTTTTGTAATATATTAATTAGAGTAGTAAATTTATCATAATCAAAAGATCGAGTACCATCATTTAATATTTTGATACATTCTTGTAATTGAGGAATATGTTTAATTTCCTCTTCAGAAAAGGAACTAATTAATTTATTATACTAAGTGGAAAAGAAAACTTCTTCGTTTTGCTGTTCATATTGGTATGCCTATTTAAGAAAGCTAATAATTTGTTCAAAGCGTGATCTAAAAGCTTCTATACTTTCATCTTCATTTAAACTATTTAAATGCATATTCTACTAGGCATCAGATGCTGCTTCAGAAGCTTTTCGTGAAACAAATTCCATATCATATATATCTCTTTTTTCATTCCAAGTATCAACCTTTAAGAGGGAATTAAAATAAACATAATCGACATGCCAGCCATCATAAAATTCTAGTCTTGTTTTATTCGATCCCATACTATTCCCCCTTTTATTAAATAAATAAGCTACCCATTTTGGGTAGCCTTTCCTCATAAAATTAAGTCTTAATATTAGAATTGAATACATTCAATTTTTTCAATTTTATTATCTTTATTCTCAAATCCATATGCTTTCATAGTTAGAACATTTAAAACAAAAGCTCTTCCAGTGAAAACCGCGCCAGTATCCATATCAAGTTTCCAGCCGGTCATTTCTGGTATTGTATTTCTATTATATAATACCGGAGTAATTTCACAATCTTCAGGCCATTTAAACTTATCAAGATAATCTTCTAGATAAGGAGTTGGAGTATGTCCGAATACACAAGTTCTACCTGGCGCCCAACCAATATCTATAGTAGTTCGACTCCAAAGCAAATGGTCAGCATCCCAACTAGGAATTTCTTTTCCATCATATTCTAAATCGGCTATTTTTTTAAAAGTCTTATAAGTACTGCCAGCATGACAAAAGTCTACTTCATTATAAGTAAAAGTTAGTGGAAGTCGCTCAATACGCTCTATAATATCCATAGGCATACCATCAAGAATCCAGTCTGTTAATGTTGCTAAGCCGCCATTACACAAAGAGTCCTGAATATTTGCATACTTATAATCAAAATATCTACAAGCATTAAGCATTTCGTGGATCTTTTCTATATTGGCATTTTTAAAATTAAAGAAATGTTTAATTTCATGTGCGGCCTTAGTAAACATATCCTCGTGGTTACCTTTAAGATATACTACTTTTGGATTATTTAAAAGTTCTTTCATAATAGCATATCCATCTTGACCCCGATCAATTGCATCGCCGCCAAAGATAATCATAGCTTCTGTGTCTTGTTCATTACAAAAATTCATAATTGCATTAAATAATGGACGTGAGCCATGAATATCAGTAAAGAAAAATACATCATGCATATTATTTGCACCTTCTATAATTATTAAATTGTTCTATAATTTTTATCATTGCTTTTGGCGCACGTAAAATACACTCCGCTTTTAATATAATAGGCATTTCGTAGTATGCTTCTGCAATACTACCAGCAATACAAGTGAGTGTATCACAGTCTCCACCAAGTGATACTGCGGTTCTGATTACATCTTCAAAAGTATTACCTTCTAAAAAGGCTGTAATTGCTTCTGGAACGGTACCTTGACAGCTCTCATCAAACTCATAATTAGAGCGTATTTCATCACAAGTTCGTGAAAGATCATAATTAAATTCTTCAATAATATATTTTTTAATTTCATCCTTTGTATGTCCAGTACGTGCGAGAAAAATAGCACTAGCCACAGCTTCAGCGCCCTTAATACCTTCAGGATGATTATGTGTAACTTTGGCAGTTAAATATGCGATATGACGAGTTTCTTCTAATGTATCATACAGCCATCCAACGGGCGATACCCTCATAGCGCTACCATTACCATAACTATTGTAAGGTTGCGGATCATCACTATTTAACCAACGACGAAAATTTCCACCGTAACCAGCATCGGAATAATAATTACCCCACTTTTGCATAGAGTGAATTAATGCTTGCTCAATTTCATCATCAGATTTATTGATGGTCGATATTAGTCCTTCTGCAACTGCTATAGTCATTACAGAATCATCTGTAAATACAGAATGAGAATTAAATAAAGAAAAATCTTTAGTTTTACATTTTGGTCCAAATTCATAAGGACTGCCAATAATATCACCTAAAATTGCTCCAAACATTTTCATACCTCCAATTTTTACATTATAATTATATAATAATTTTAAAATAATGTCAAATAAAAAAATGAGGCTGATTATTCAGCCCCAGTAAAATCTAATACAGGAATCATACTATCTCCGCCCATAAAAGTAGGTAATTTACCATCCCAGCGCAACATCTGATTATAACTAATAAGCTGGTCGGTTAGAGATTTATTGATTTTATCGTTAGCTTCGGCTTCAGCTTCAGCCTTAATTTTGGTAGCATATGCATCGGCGTCAGCATCAATCTTCTTTACATCGGCTTCTGCCTGTGCAGCAATGCGCTGGCGTTCAGCCGCTTGAGTAGCTTCCATTGTCTGCTGTTCCTGCTGAGTCTGTGCCTTCTGCTTCTCTTGAGTAGCAACTTGTTTTGCCTCCACTGCAGATTCAAAGGCATCTGTAAAATCTATATTTTCAATTGCAAATGAAATTACATTAATGCCCTTTGGCGCAAGTTCATTCTTAATAAGTTCGTAAATAGCATCGGCGGCTTTCTGCCTATTTTCAATTAGATTTTCAGCAGTATACCGAGCCATAATGATTTTTACATCTTCATTAATACGAGGCCCAATTAGGATTTCAGAGTAGTTAGTGCCGACATCTTTATATAGATTCATCGCGGTAGATTTATCAATATTATAGTTGATAGACCCTTGTACATCTACTTGCTGAATATCTTTTGAAAAAGCTTCAAGATTAAATGTAATGCGCTGTTCACGGTTATCCATTTTAATTACATTATCCCAAGGCGCATGGAAGTTTAATCCTGCATCAAGTACTTCATCGTGCACCTTACCAAAGGTTGTTACAATACCTGTATAACCAGTAGGTACATATGATACACAAGATACTATAATTATGATAACACAAGCAATAATTCCGATAATTGGCATAGCCTTTTTCAAGCCGCTATAATATCTTTCATCAATCATCTTTCCAGCCATAACGCAACCAATAAGGCAAATAATAGCAATAACAAGTCCAATCATACCTCATTCTCCTTTTCATAATTACGAATCTGACGATTCAATTTGTTAATTAGACCGCGATTTACATCGGCTCCGCGGGCTGTAAGTAGATTGCGCCGATACAACCATCTGAGATATTTGGTTTTCTTACTCATTAAAGATAACCCTCCTATAAATTTTTTCTATTTCATCAAAATTATCAAACATACCGCAATCAAACTTTTCGTATAGATTATAATAACATACGGTCAAATAGAAGTCGTTCATTTTATTTTTATATACTTCTTCTAATGGCAATAGTTTCCAGTCTGGTTTAAGAGATACAATCTTATCCCATACTGTATTCATGGTACGATATTTTCGCGCCGTCATCTCTTGTCTAATATAGTAAGCATATGAAATAAAATGATCAAAGTCGTAGTTCATTACAAAGTTTACTAATACGTGGTTAGGGGTACCTTTAGTTTGAATTGAACCCGCAATTGCACTTAGTTCTCGCCACTGAGCTACAAGATGTTCGCGCGGAAGTGCAGAAATAAGTTGTGTATGCCATAATCTCATTCTTTATATTCCTCCAACATTTTGATAGCATTATCGTAAACCAACAGTAGCCATTCACGCTCTTGAACAATATCGCAACGGGCGCAATCTCTATCACAGTCTCGGCTTACGCATTCTCGTTCAATGCGTAAGCCTTTTAATACTTCATTCTTATCCATGATACTTCAGCAAATAGCTGTTACTCACCGCCTTAAAAGACTTAGTACCATCCGTAGAACGGAATACAATACCTTCGCGTGGGAGACCATCTACTTGAGAATTACCCTCGGCCCAAAGAAGCATATCTTCTACGGTTGCGAACTTATCAGTGAATACGATATTGGTTGCTACCACAGGTACACAAGGAATACCATAATGATTTAGTTCGTAAATCATATCTTCGGTGCCAACGCGGCCCTTAGAAGAAAAGATAAGATTAAAGGCTTTAAAATCATGATCCTTGATAGAATAATCACGCTTTTGTACACCTTCACCATAGGTTTCACCCTGAATAGTAATCCATTCTTCTTCTGGATGAGCCATCATTAATGCAACAAGTGCATTAAAAATATCATATTTCTTAGCCATCTCCCAATATACATTGGTATCATAATAGCAAGGTTTATCTACACTATCAAAGCATACATTACGGGAGCAGACATAAAAATCCATTTTACCCCACTTACCACGCTTCATCGTAAAAGTAGTAGAAGTACCATCGATCTTTTCGGTGGCAATCCACTCGCCCTCATCATTGATAATCCAAGGCATATTCTGTACACGTTCTTCATCAGTTTTCTGTACCCAAGAAGGCCAGCTATTCTTCTTATCTTTCTTCTTACCGAAGAAGAAGAACATTAGCTTACGGCCCCATGCGCGCTTCATCAGCCAGCGTGCCCAAGATTTCTTAAAGATAGAAGGATGACGCTGCGCCATCTTCTTATATTTATCAACAGGTGCGGCCTTACGAGCATTGTCCTCATCATCGGCGTAAGTTACACCAAGTTTCTTAGTAAGGAAACGAGATTCATCGTTTGCATAATGTTCTATGCCCTCGTCATCAAAGATGTAAACGATAGAATCACCAGTATCCAGATTACCACGTTCATGAATTTCCCAACCAAAGTCAGAAGCGTGCATAAGCAAACCCTGCGAGAGAGTTTTACACATTTTCAAAGTCTTTACCTTATAATGCCGCTTCTCAAGAAAAGCAAAGCACTCTTTATCAGAAGGCACACGAGAATCAATCTCAAAATAAATAGCGGGGTCACCCACTTTAAACTGCCCCTTCTGGACAATTACGCGCCAGCCACCGACGATTGCGTGTTCTACACGGTCATAACCAGGAATAGGCTCAATACCGTCAATCAATACAACATAAGCGAGTTCGCGCTCAGAATTAGCGTTCAACATACTAATTCACTCCTTTCTCTTTACACTAATATTATATCAGAATTTTTACTAAATGTCAAAAAATTATTTTTCTTGTAATATAATTCGCCAAGTGTCCAAATAATAATTAATACCGTTGACTTTGATATATGCCCAATTATCACTATATCTTAAGAAATTGGTACACGTTCCTTTAATAATAGAGCCATCTAACATTAAAAGTGTTGCATATCTTTCATGTTCAAGTTTAGTTAAATCGAGTTTTTCATTATCACTACAACTGGTCATTATAAGTAATATACCAACTAATAATAAACATAAAATTATTTTTTTCATTTATCTAACTCTCTTCTTTCATATTGCCATTTTTTTTCAATATGATTCCACCATATAGCAAATATAACTTTTTCACCATTCTTCCACCCATGAACATATTTATGCTCACCAATAGGAGAATCACAAACTTCTCTAATTGTATCAATTAGCCCAGCGTCCAATAGTACATCACAAACTCTGTCATGGAGCCAATCTTTATATTCATTGCTCATTAGGATATTCTCCTTCAATAGCTTCATTCCAAATAATATAGCGTCCACAATTAGGACAATAATATTTGGTTAAATCTGATTGAAGCATAAATTTTTCCATTACCATAAATCCTCACTAAATAATTCTGGAAGATAATCTTCATTATCTTTTAGTTGATTACAACTTAGTGCTTCACGCATAGCTTCGGTACGGCTAAGAAAATTAGTTTCTTCATCAAGGAAGCCTTGATCGCGCACTTCATAATCTTCTATATTTTTATATCCAAGTTCCTTTAGAATAAAAAAGGCATTCCAATGCCGATGACAAGGAATAATAATTTCTTTATTTTGACGTTTATCAAATATTTTAACTGCTGCACTCGTTATCATCAGGATACCTTCCTTCCCAATAGAAAAATTCAGTATGACTGCCAACATCAATTTTAGTCATTCCATCTTCTTCCCAAACTCTAGTATAATAATTTACGAAAGGAATAACTTTAGATGGATCGTAATCTTTACCGTATCTCTCTTTTGCTACATTGTGTTTATTAATATTACATTGATTAATAAATTCCTCAATGGATTTGCATACTTCTTTCCAATTAGCACAATCGCAAATTTGTCTTTTAATACCCTGACTATTTTCGAACCATAAAATCATTATTCTTTCCTCACTTTCTATTATAATTATAGCATAATTTTAATAAAAATCAATTATTAATTTCTGTTAATTTTTCATTTTCTTCTTTAATTATACCATCATAATTTGGATTAAATGGTACCCATAAAGTAAATTTACATTGCGGACAAGTTATATTTTGATTTTTATTTACATCATCTGGGGTATATCCTATTAGGCAACCGCACGCGTTACATCGCGCGATTAAGCCGTAATATCGTGTGCTTAATATTTTCATTCATATCAAACTTCCTTACAGTACCAAACTACCGTTACTTTATTACCGTTTATCTCTTTATGTTCTTTAACTTTCATTTTTAAAGAAACTGACGCATTAGTTGGATAATCTCTGGTGCCCGTCTCCCATATATACAAATTACCTTCGGAATCCTCCAAAGTGTACGTATGTTTCGTACCAAAGTGATTTTCCTTGCTGCTCTTTTTTGTGACCTTAACTGTTTTTTGTAACCATTCATTTTCGGCTCCTTGATACTTGCTCGTACAATTAGTACTCAAAATAAGTAAGCTATCAACATATTTTTTTACTATATCATGTGGTTTCATCCTATCATCGTGGTCCATTACGTCTGACCAATATAGACGCACAGGGACAACAGTATGAGGAAGCTCAGGAACAACAAGATGAGAAGGGGTATAATAGCCAAAAGTGAGATTATGTCTGAATAAGTCATGGTTTTCGTCCACAGTGGATTCCAAATCCGCCTCATTTCCCTTATACAAAGTAATATAACCAAGGTCATTGAAACCAAATGCATGACGAGCATTGAAATCCATAATATCATTTTTATTCTCCTCTTGGGGATACATGCGTGCATACTCCGCATCGCTGTACCAACGGACTTTCTTTAATCCTTTGGTCGTAATAACATTAACATACATGCGGCTGTTTTCTTTAAAGGGCTCGCCGCTTATTTCCATTTTAGCATAAGTTTTTGCTACTGGCATTTTAGTCACCCCTTTTCTTCTTACAGTAATATTATAACAGAATTTAAAAAAAAAATCAACTAATTGATTTTTTGTCAATTAATTGATAAAGTGTAATTTTTTTAATTGAATCTTTTTTAGGGTCTAAATCTATAAAATCAAAGGCGCTTAAATTATATATTATATTAGAATCATCTATTTTATAGACACATCGCATTTGTTCTATTTCGGGGCTTCCATTTATGATCCCTTTTGATAATGTGTCAATAATTTTATCAAATGACTGCGTAATCGGTTGCCATATCATACTACGTATTCGCCCTCCAAATTTCTTGCAAATAACCAGATTTAATTAGAGATTCTGGTGTAGAAGTAATAAGTGAGGTAGGGCAGCCGCTCAACATATGATTTTCTGCATATTCTAAATCACTAAAGATAATATCCAGCATATGTTTATTTATTTCATTCATGGCCTTGTTACCCTTATTTCTGTCATCAATCCACCAAGCGTACTCACGACTATAACTAAATTTATCTCCCATGTACGCCCGTCCAGCCGCGAGAAAATCACAGACCATTTCTACAAAATCATCTTTAGGCATTGGATAAATGGTCATTCCCTCACTAAAATTATCTGCCCAATATGCCCAATGATGTGGATTGCGGCCGCGATGATGCAGCCATGCTTTTGAATATCCTTGTGCTTTTTTAGCTTCATTTATTGGTGAAGAAACGCCAGTCCAATATCTGGCAGATTCCCAAAATTCAATAGGAGAATATTTTGATAAATCATGTTTCCATCCACGTCTACGGATATGTGCCAAACGACAATAATATTTTACCCAATGTCTATGAGTGCGAATTGTTTTCCAATGTCCTAAAATTTTTTGTAGTGACAGTTTTGGCTTGCTCATAAATCGCTCCTTACAATATATTCAAAAGGTTGCTTTTCAATCCAATTTTTACTAAACTTACTTACTGGATAATAAATATATTCTCCATCAGTAAAATATGCATTTTCTCTTGCGCGTTCAAAATCCTCGGACTCGATAAAATTAAGGTATTCTTCTTTTGTCATATAATATTGAGGGTAATCCTTAACCCAATCGTCAAGAGGACATGCTTCAAGAAAGATATTATTGATTTCTGCCCAATGAATTTCTTTTTCAGCATCTGCGCCTTTTGGTATTACAGGTAGCCATACTCCCTGTTCATTTACTTCAGCAGATTTTGTTTCTTGAAGAGTACCAACAAGCCATCCACTATTTCCATTTTTATATAGTACGTGTTTTCCAGCATAAATATCAAGTGTCATTATTTATTCGTTTCCTCCAAATATTTTTTAAAAAGTTTCCATTGAAAACTATCAATTAGCGCAAGTCCATACTGCTCAGTTTGTTTCATTTGCTTATCAAGAATTAAATTATCTCTATATCTATCTAGCCTATTGGCAATCTGTTCGCATTCACGATTATATGGTTCATCATTTTCTTTATTGGTATCTAATTTTGCTGCGAGGGCAAGGTCCCTATCACCGCCTGCACGCAATTCAAGAATAGCGGTTGCATTATGACTATTCATAAAATGATATAACATATCGTCCAATCGCAAAGCGTGAGCAAATCGTTTGCCTGCGGGCATATTGCGTTTGGTTAATTGATGCGCCATACCAGCCATTGCATATAACATATGAGAATAATTACAATGAATCATATTCCATAATTTATTATTATCATCTAAATAATCTTTAAGAATAGATTCAAAGATAGGATTATAAATCTTATATTTACTTGTAAAATATTCTACGCTATTTGGTGACGTTTTACGAAGAAGATTTAACGCGAGACGAATATCTTTAACTTCACAGTGTCCATCTTTAAGTTCAAACATTCCAGCATATGGTTCTTTTGCTTTTGCAATGTCATTAAGTGGGGGATAGACTAAAGAAAAAGTATCAATATCGCTGTTTTCATGGTCTAGGTCATAATTTTGTGAGCCAACAAGACTCGTTATTACAACCATATAACCTTTTGCGGCCACCGCATCATGATGACGTTTGACCGCAGCAAGAATTGCTTCATCTTCCTCATGAGTTTTACGATTATAACCATAAGTATTTGTCATTTTCTCACTTCCTTTATAATAATTATAACAAAAAATAATAAAAAAGTCAAGTAATAAATTACTTGACTTCTTCAGGAGGTGATTGATGTATTAGCAAACGCTGTAAATAGCGTTGTAACGCTCACTAAGGAGTGCTTCTCTCATAAGATCCTGTCCGGTTTTACCGGTTAGAACCTGAGTGAAGATTGATGGAGACGCGCCGCTTACAAAGGTAACGCCGTCTTTATCTTTCATCGGAATATTGCCTGCGCCAGTAGCTGCATTAACATTCCAGAAGATGAGTTTCGGCATATCATAGCCCTCCATCTTCCACTTGCGCTCAATATTTTCCATTAAAGTATCAGTAGAACTTGTACGCCAACCACGAGCACTATCAAACTGCATATCACTTACAATGATAAGAGTGTCTGGAAGGTCCTCCTGCGCAAGACCTTTGCGGATGGCTGTGTTAAGAATAAGGTCGAATGTTGCTTCAATATTAGTATTCTCACACAGATTCTGCCGATAGATATTATATACCTTTTCACAGAAGTCTACGCCAGTGGTTTCAATTAGTGTGGGACGTGAACTGAAGCTAATGAAATGGTTATGGAATGGTCCCTTCGCACGTTCTGCGGTATATAGGGAGAGAGCAATAGCGACGTCAATTGGCGCAATATTAGTACCATAACCACTAGTCATGGAGCCGGAAGTATCACAAACACAAAGCGCATTAAGTGTAGCGCCATTGAAATAATCGGTAAGATTATCCCAATATTTATTCGCGGCGAGACGATCGGTATTATTTAGGGCAACTCTAGATGCATAGTATCCACGGCCCATTACCTCACGTGCTTTCTTAACTACATCATACGGATATAGCGTGCCAGCATTCACTCTAGTTTTATCACTAGACATAAAGGCTGCATAGCGAGCTGCGGTTTCCTCTCTGCGGGCAAATGCCCTAGAATAAAGAATACCGGCGCGAGATGGAAGCTTATCAAAAGCAATCTGATCCCACTTGTTCTGACTCATGAGGGTCTCAACAAGATGACACGCCTTACGGCCTTCAGAAAGCATCTTACGATACTCACGCTCAGTCATATCAAAGGCCCGCGCAAACTTACGACCACGCTCCTGGGTACTCTTTGAAGAAGTATTGATAGAGGGCATCCACTTATAAACAAGATGGTCTTCATTCTTATCAATAACATACTTAATGTATCCCATCATTTCGTCCTCTAGCGGAGAACCGAAGAGTACAAACAGGTCGTCATAACGACCATATTCGGCAACAAGAGCAATTAGATGCTCCATTTCTGCCTTATGATACATAGCTAGCCACTGGATACACAGACGGAAAAATCTCCGTTCGCCCTGACCACCGCGAATATCACGTAGGTAGAACAGACACTTCAGTGCCATAGTTGGGTCTTCGGCGTATGCCTGCGCAAACATTCGGATACATTCATCCTCAGTAGAACCACGCATGGCGCCACCCTGCGCGAAAAGGTCATATACCTTAGACAGAGTAGACTTATAAGTAATAGCACCATTCTGGGTAAGGGTCTTGTTAGTTCTTTCTTTCATTCCATTTAGTAGTTCGTTCATTTTCTTTCTCCTTTTCATCTACGTCTTTATCAAGACGGAAGGTACATAGTTTTACACAATTTTTACATGGGCCTCCAATCTAGCAATTGGAATAATCCCATACTGTTTCATCTTTCATAATAATTATACACTAAATTTACTTTGAAGTCAAATCTTTAATTTCATTTAAAAATTTATCATACTGCTTAATAAATATTGGTATATGAATAATTTCATATTCATCTGCATCATCTCCACCATCATGACGAATTGCGCCGTACCAAGCTGGTCCGAGATAATTACCATATGCATTTTGTTCCCAAGCTACTTTATAAAGATAATTCCAATCTTCTAAAGATTCTACTTTATAAAGATTAATATATTGGTCATCTGGAGTTAATATACCAGTAGATTTAATTTCTCTTGGATGCAAGCGTTTCATTTCTTTTGCTTCATACATAACCGCACTAAAACGTGAATAAAATTCAGTTCCATCATCGGCTATGTAAACGTAATAGCTATTAGTTCTTTCTCGTATTTCAGTGCGCATAGGGATAAGTATCCTCCTTATATTTGGAATATAGTTGTCCACATTCATTCCATCTATTACGCACATCTGTAAGAATTTCATCAATATGTACTGGGGTACAATTATGACTATCCATACCAACATGATATAGGAAAGGATTATCAAGCTGAAGAAAATTAGTCTGTTGATGCGTGTGTCCATGCAAACTTAATACATGTCGTGAAAAATGCTTTTCATCAAAGTTAGAAGTAAGCGTGGGATAGTGGCTTATATAAATAGAGTATTTTTTATTATATTTAAACTGATAAGCATATCCTAAATTCCATATAGAATCACAGTCATCCATTATCTTATCAATCTTCTTAGCAGTGTCATGATTCCCAATAATCCAATATATTTTACAATTAAGACGATTGATATAAGGAATTGCCGCGTCAACATCATTAAGCGCAAAATCACCAAGATGATATACTTCATCTTCTGGCTTTACTACTTTATTCCAGCGCTCTACGAGTTCTTCATTCATTTCTTCTACACTATTGAAACCACGAGGTTCCCATAGAAACGAAGGTTGATGACAGAAGTGCGTATCACTGGTAAAAAATATTTCACTCATATTATTCACCTACTTCTACAATATCAATAATTCGGTCGTCTTCGTCTTTAGTTGGCATCCGAAAGTCACGACACATATTGCGAATTACATTTTCTGGCACATTGCGGCGGCCAGTACGATTTTTATTACGCTCGACGCAAGTTTCTACATCAGTATTAAATACTACGTATATTACTTCATAATCACGAGTATACCTATCAAGTGCTTGCATTAACTTACAACGAGAAAACATATTAAGATGAGTTGCATCTGCGATACAATCGCGGCCGGCCATAATATTCTTAGCAATTGCTTTTACAAACTCTTTGAATACTTCTTTCTCATGAGAGAAATAATCTTCTTCATCTTTTATGATAGAAAGACGAATATCATCGCGTGATATATAGGAACACCGCTTAGTAATCGTTCCTTCATAGGTAGATGCCCAAGTAGATTTACCACTACCCGACGGTCCACAAAGAATATATAATTTACTCATCTTTATCCCTCATTATTTCTAATATATTTTTACAAATATATACCGCGCAAAAGCATATAATTGTGATTGATGCGTCCCATTTCATAGATAATGCAATAATCACTAGTATTGATTCAAGAATCGAACAGATACGGACTGAAAGCATTAATCATCTCTCCTTAAAATAAACTGTGCATGAGTATGAATATCTGGATTATACCACTCATATTCTTTCTTCCATTTTTCACTTAAATATGGAAGTTGATAGCGCGCTTCAAAACATGGAGAATACGCGCCAATAATTGGATAAAGTTTTTCAAGAGTCCATGAAAAATAATTTTCTTTCATTTCATCTTCCCAGCCATTATCAACCCATTGAAGTTTCATTAATAGGTGTGTTAGATCACGCCAATTGAGTACTGTACCAAATTTTTTGATAAATTCTTGTGGATAATGGTCTGGTAATTTATCCCAAATTTCTGTCATTTGTTCTATACTAGCAAATGAAATTGGGTCATCACAATACATATCACGAATTGTAATATAACGTGGTTTAAGCTCTTTAATCAATTCTTGAATGTCTTCAATACCGCCTGTAGAAGAAAATACTTCGTGTAATACTGAAGAAAAATTTATACAAATTTCTTCCGGTTGTGCAATAGGAGTGCATTGTAAATAACCAATTACTATTTCTATATCTGTAAAATATATTTCATTAGCATAAAATGGAGTCTTGGCTCTTGCACGATTAATTAGTTTTTGATTTATATCATATCCAATAAATTTAATATCCGGAAAAAGTGGAGCAAGATAATGAATCATCGCACCATCTGCACATCCAAAATCAATTACATATTTTACGCCTGGAATCTTATCCATAAAGAACGCCTTGTCCCATACAGACTTACTCATTTCGGTAGTATAAATATCAAGATCCATTATTAGCTCCTTTCACGCCATGCACGAATAAATTTATATTTCATAGCACTAATTTTACAATTAATCCAAGGATAACAATGATTACAATTGGGGCACGGTCCTTCAGGATCTTCTATTCCAAAAACATCCGTATGAAGTAAAAATATTGCTCCACAATTTGGACATTGTGCAGGATAAAGTTTAGGTATTTTATGTCGCGCAGGAATCACACCAGTAAAAGCTTCATCTTTCTTTACTTTAATCATTTTTATCCCCTTTCTTATATATAAATTATAATATAATTTATAAAAAAAGTCAAATAAAAAAATGGGATGGTATTGACTACCATCCCGAAGTAAATTGCCAGTCTTATGGGGCGACTTTTGCTTTACACATTATCCCACTGGCGCCGCACGGTGGCGATTTTAGGTGCCGCCGCCATCACACCTATGATACACAGTCGTTATTATACAGAGTGACTGGTACCTCTGAGGCCGATTTTACGAG